>OLII01000070.1_pt1 | contig 35424 bp, 35 predicted proteins | sample 1609481 | NCBI WGS metagenome assembly OLII01 (sample SAMN05416859, study PRJEB24817) | seawater metagenome | isolation source: Sea water | place: Canada:Atlantic | collected 2013-11 | reverse complement strand
GTCTCGTGGGCTCGGAGATGTGTATAAGAGACAGGGGCTGGGGCTGGCGATCTGCCAGGGCATGATCGGCGCCCATGGCGGGCAGATCCGTGTAGAGGACGGCATCGATGGCCGTGGCACCTGCATCACACTATGCTTGCCGCTTCCGGCCCAACCTGAACTGGACAGCGAGACCCCATGAGCCAGACCGCGACCGTGCTGGTCATCGACGACGAACCGCAGATCCGCAAGTTCCTGCGCATCAGCCTTGGCTCGCAGGGCTACAAGGTGCTGGAGGCGGGCACCGGTGCCGAGGGCCTGAGCCAGGCGGCGCTGGGTCGGCCGGAGCTGGTGGTGCTCGATCTGGGGTTGCCCGACATGGACGGGCAGCAGGTGCTGCGCGAACTGCGCGAATGGACCCAGGTGCCGGTGCTGGTGTTGTCGGTGCGGGCCAGCGAAGTGCAGAAGGTCGAGGCGCTGGACAGCGGGGCCAATGACTACGTGACCAAGCCGTTCGGCATCCAGGAGTTTCTGGCGCGGGTGCGCGCGTTGCTGCGCCAGGTGCCCCAGGCGGTGGCCGAAGAGTCGGCACCGCGCTTCGGCCCGTTGACCGTGGACCTTGCCTACCGGCGCGTGACGCTGGCGGGCGAGGAGGTGGCGCTGACCCGCAAGGAGTATGCGTTGCTGGCGCAACTGGCGCGTCACCCGGGGCGGGTGATCACCCAGCAGCAGTTGCTCAAGGATATCTGGGGCCCCACCCATGTGGAGGACAGCCACTACCTGCGCATCGTGGTGGCGCATGTGCGGCAGAAACTGGGGGACGACCCGACGGCGCCGCGGTTCATCGTGACCGAGCCGGGGGTGGGGTATCGGTTGATCGGGCCGGAGCAGGCTTGAGGGCCTCTTCGCCGGCCTAGCGCCTCTCGGCCTCATAGTTGTCCAGCGTGTCGCGTGCAATCTCGCGCCCCAGCGCGATCAGCTCCGGCGCCTTGTAGAACTCGAAGAACCGGCACACCCGCTTGGGCACGTTGATCAGTACATCCGGCGGGTAGCCGGCGATCTTGTACTGCGCCAGCGACGTCTGCATCACCTCGAAGCTCTGGTTGATCAGGTCCAGCAGCGAAGCCGGGCCCACGTTGTCGACAATGAACGAGCCGGCCGCCGATTTCGGCGCGCCGTCAGTCTCGGGCGCCGCTGAGGGCTGCTGCGCCTCGGGCTCGGCCGCATCGCTGAGCCACGGGTTGGGCGCCGCCTGCTCGATGCGGATCAGCCCTTCGGCGGCCTTGCGCCGGAACGGCAGGTGCGAGCCCAGCGAGTTGATCAGGTTGTCGAAGCGCAACTTGAACGCCGCCGGCCGCTCGATCACCGGCAACTGGTAATGCTTCTGGTTGGTGGAGTTGAGGTTCACCGCCACGATCAGGTCGCAGTGGCTGGACACCACCGGGATGATCGGCAACGGGTTGAGGATGCCGCCATCGACCAGCATGCGGTTGCCCTGCACCACGGGGGTGAACAGGCTGGGGATCGCCGCCGAGGCGCGCATGGCCTGGTGCAGGCAGCCTTCCTGGAACCAGATCTCCTGCTGGTTGGTGAGGTCGGCCGCCACTGCGGTGTAGGGGATGCGCAGGTTCTCGATGTTGACCTCGCCGACGATCTTGCGGATCTGCCCGAACACCTTCTCGCCGCGAATCGCGCCCAGCCTGAAACTCACGTCCACCAGGCGCAGCACATCCAGGTAATCCAGGCTCTCGATCCAGCGTCGGTAGTCGTCGAGCTTGCCGGCGGCGTAGATGCCGCCGATCACCGCGCCCATCGAACAGCCGGCAATGCAGGCGATGTCGTAGCCGCGCCGCTCCAGCTCCTCGATCACGCCGATGTGTGCATACCCTCGGGCGCCCCCCGACCCCAGCACCAGTGCTACGCGTTTGCTCATGGTCGTTCCTTGCGGCTGTTCTGCTCGTGGGCCTAACAATGCACCCATTCAGGGCTGTGCTTCAATCGTGACAAGCGCTGGGCTACGCTGAGCAGGGCACTTTTCAGCGTGCGTGCCGTCGAAGTGCCACCCCGAACATTTTCCTTTTGAGGTAACACCGATGAAAGCCTGGATCTGCCTGCCCCTGATTGCCCTGGTACTGAGCGGCTGCGCCGGCAAGACGGCGTACCGGGACAGCTGCGCCAATCAGCTGGATTCGGCCTGGAAGGAGCTGGACCTGGCCAAGGCCGAGGGCTTCGCCGGCACGGTCAGCTATTCCAAGGCCCTGTCGCTGCTGACCGGCGCCAAGACCCAGCAGCAGTTCGAAGCCTTCGAAGGCTGCAGCAACAAGGCCGAGAAGGCACGCTTCTACATCCGTGAATCGCGCGCCGGGCGCTGAGGGAGGACCAGGCCATGTCGGCAATGCTCGACCATGTGATCGCCCAGGTGCTGACCCTGCACGTGCGCCTGCTGGCCTGTCAGGCACGCCTGGCGGCCCATACCGACAGTGAGGCGCTGCATGACCTGCGTACCAGCGTGCGTCGCCTGCGCAGCCTGCTGCGGCCCCTGCGCGGGCTGCCGGGGGTGGACAAGCTGGAGGATGCTGCCGCCGAGCTGGGGCGCCTGACCACGCCGCTGCGCGATCGCGAGGTGCTGGCCGCGCAGTTGCTCGAACGCGGGCTGCCCGAGGTGGCCCGCCAGCAGCTTGGCGACCCCGCCCGCACCTTTGCCCGGGTGGCGGCCAGCGCCGAGCTTGCGCGGCTGCTGGCGATCATCGATGCCTTCCCGATGTTCCTGCGTGCGGCCCAGCGCCAGGGCCTGGTACGCCGCCTGGAGGCGCGGGTGGGCAAGCGCCTGCACAAGCAGTGGCGCAACCTGCAGGCTGCCATGAACGACCCGGCGCACGACCGCCACCGCCTGCGCCTGCTGATCAAGCGGGTGCGCTATGGCGCCGAGGCCTATCCACAGCTCGAACGCCTGCGCCCGGCCCTGCGCCGCGGGCTCAAGCGCGCCCAGGGCGATCTGGGCGACTGGCACGACCTGTTGCAGTGGCTGTTGCAGGCCGAGCAGCAACCTGGCCTGGCGCCCTGCGTGGCGCACTGGCAGGCGCAACAGGCGGCGGCCGAGCAACGTGCCGACCGCACGCTGGAGACACTGCTGAGCGAAATCCAACGTCGATAAGTCGCGTGTTTGGCGCAAATGCGGCCTGTGCGCGGCGCGGCGGCTGGTTAACATCGCCACATTTGCCCACTGGTCGAGGTCCCGATGAATTTTTCCCAACTGCTCACCGCCGTGCGCCTGCAGCCCCAGGCGGTGACCATCCCGGCCGAATGGGCCCAGGGGCGTGCCTGTTTCGGCGGGCTGATGGCGGCGCTGGTGTACGAGGCCATGCACGCCAAGGTCGCCCCGGACCGTCCGGTGCGCTCGCTGGCCATCACCTTCGTAGGGCCGGCCGAGCCTGGGGTGCCGATCCGTTTCGAGGTGGAGCTGTTGCGTGACGGCAAGGCGGTCAGCTCGCTGCTGGGGCGCGCGGTACAGAATGGCCAGGTGGTGACCCTGGTGCAGGGCAGTTTCGGTGCCGGGCGCGATTCGGTGGTGCAGGTGTCAGGGCTGGCGCCGGTGCCGATGAGAAGCCTTGCCGAGTCCAGCCCCGAGTTGCCCTTCATCAAGGGCGTGACCCCCGAGTTCATTCGCCACCTGGCCATGCGCTGGGGCATTGGCGGCTTGCCGTTCAGCGGTAGCCGGTCACGCGAGATGGGCGGCTGGGTGCGCCTGCGCGGTGAGGATGTGGTCGAGGAGCCGGTGACCGAAGCCCACCTGCTGGCGCTGGTCGATGCCTGGCCACCGGCGTTGATGCCGCACCTGAGCAAGCCCGCTGCCGGCAGCACCCTGACCTGGACCATTGAGTTCGTGCAGCCGGTGGCCAGCCTGACCACCCTGGACTGGTGCCAGTACTGCGCCCAGATCGACTACGCGCGTGACGGCTACGGCCATGTGGCGGCCGCCTTGTGGAACGGAGCCGGTGATTTGCTTGCCATCAGCCGCCAGACGGTGACCGTGTTCGCCTGAATCACTGGCGCTGGCGCTCCACCGCCACACCGGCCAGCAGGCCGATGACGCCGACGGCCAGGGTGCCCAGGTCGGCGTCGAGCGCGCCGCTCAAGACCAGCAGCGCGCCGATGGCCAGCAGCGGCAGCGCAATCAGCTGCAGCGCGATGTTGGTGGGGGTACGAGGGGCGTGATGCCAGTGGGGCAGGTGAAACAGGTGCTTGTTCATCACGGTTCTCCTCAAGGTGCAAAACGGATAACCCAAGCGTAGTTTGGCCCCCGCCAGGGGGCCAATTGCGCGCGGCTATCGCGTTTATAGCTTGAGTTGACCGATGGCCTTGTTCAGCTCGCCGGCCAGGGTGGCCAGTTCGCTGCTGGTGGTGGCCGAGTCGACGGTCTGCTGCACGGTCTCTTCGGTCACGTCGCGGATGCTCACCACTGCGCGGTTCATCTCTTCGGCCACCTGGCTCTGCTGTTCGGCCGCCACGGCGATCTGGGTATTGCTCTCGCGCATCTGCGCCACCGCGCCGGTGATCTCCGCCAGGGCCTCGCCGGCTTCCTGGGCCTGCTTGACGCAGTCGTCGGCCTTGAACGAGCTCTCGGTCATGAACTCCACCGCATCGCGGGTGCCGGCCTGCAGGGCAGAGACCATGGTGGTGATTTCATCGGTGGAGCTCTGCACGCGCTTGGCCAGGTTGCGCACCTCGTCCGCCACCACCGCGAAACCGCGGCCCAGGTCGCCGGCACGGGCCGCCTCGATCGCCGCGTTGAGGGCCAGCAGGTTGGTCTGTTCGGCGATGCTGTGAATCACCCCGACCACGCTGTTGATCTTCTGGCTGTCCTCGGCCAGTTGACGAATCATCTCGGCCGTCTGCTGCACGCCGGTGGAGAGCCCCGAGATCGACGACTGCACGCGGCTGACCACGTCCTTGCCGCTGCCGGCCAGGGTGTCGGCGCTTTGCGACAGGTCGCGTGTGGCGCCGGCATGCTGGGCGATGTGGTAGACGGTGGCGGTCATTTCGTTGATGGCGGTGGCGGCCTGGTCGGTTTCGCTCTGCTGGCCGAGCATGCCGTGGCGCACCTCGTTCATGCTGGCGGCCAGGCGCGCGGCGCCGGCATCCAGCTGCGCGGCGGTTCGCGCCACGGTGTTGACCACGCGGTGGTAGGTGGTCTGCATGGCGTTGAAGGCGCTGGCCATCTGGCCGATCTCGTCGCCGCAGGACAGCGGCACCCGTGCCGACAGGTCACCGGTCTTCTCGACGTGCAGCATCACGTCCTTAAGGATGTTGAGCTGGCTGAGCAGGAAGCGGATCAGCAATTGCGAGGCGCACAGCATGGCCAGCATCAGGATCAGTACGCACACCGCATAGTTGACGAAGCGGTCGGTGAACACCTGCGCCATGCTCGGGGCCTGGGCCAGTACCGCGATCTGCTGGCCATCGCGCTGGATGACCTGCGCGCCGATCAGCGGGTCGCTGCCCAGCAGCGGCATGCCGTTCAGCTCGACCCAGCCCTGGGCAGTGGCCAGGGCCGGCAACGCCTGGCCATCGAAGGTGGGCGCCTGCCCGGGTGTGAAGCTGACCCAGGTGGCGTTCTGCGGCAAGGCCTGGCCGGCGGGCCAGGCGGCCAGCAGGCGGGCTTCGGATTGCACCCGGGCCTGGGCCGTCTCGGCCCTGGCGCGGGTTTCCAGGTGCACCGCATACAGCACCACGAACAGGGTTGTGACGAAGGCGACTGCGTTCACCGCCCAGAACTTGTACTTCAGTGAGATATTGCTGAGCCAGGCACCCATGGATAGGTCTTCTCTGATTGAGCGGAAACAATTTGGCAAGGTGCCATCAGTGTGCCAGCCAATTCAAAGACAAATCTTGATATGCGTCAAACTATGTCGGGGAGCCCGAAGAAGCGCCGGGCGCAGTCGCTGGTGTGCGCAGCCACTTGCTCGGGTGTCTCGCCCCGGTGCAGGGCCACTTCGCGCAGCACTTCGGGCAGGTAGGCCGGTTCGTTGCGACCGCTTTTGGGTTTGGGGCGCAGGGTCCGGGGCAGCAGGTAGGGGGCGTCGCTCTCCAGCATCAGGCGGCCAGTGGGGATGCTGGCGACCAGCGGGTGCAGGTGGGTGCCGCGACGTTCGTCGCAGATCCAGCCGGTGATGCCGATGTGCAGGTCCAGGTCCAGGTAGCTAAACAGGGCGCTGCGCTCGCCGGTAAAGCAGTGCACCACGGCGGCGGGCAGGCGGTCGCGGTAGTCCTTGAGAATCTGCAGCAGGCGTTCGTTGGCATCACGCTCGTGCAGAAACACCGGCATCTGCAGCTGCACCGCCAGCGCCAGTTGTTCTTCCAGGGCCTTTTCCTGTTGCGGGCGCGGCGAGAAGTCGCGGTTGAAGTCCAGCCCGCATTCACCCACCGCGTGCACCCGTGGCTGTTCGAGCAGCGCGCGCAGATGGCGCGCGGTGTCGCTGTTCCAGCTGCTGGCATCGTGGGGGTGTACACCGGCCGTGCTGAACAGGCGCCGGGCCTGCGGGTCGAGTTGCTCGCACAGGTGTAGCGCGGCTTCGCTGCCGGCCAGGCTGGTACCGGTCACCAGCATCTGATGCACCCCGGCGGCCTCGGCACGCTGCAAGATGGCCTCGTGCTTGCCGTCGAAACTTGGGTTGGTCAGATTGACGCCGATGTCGATGAGTTGCATGGTGCTACCTCAGGTTGTGCGGCAAAAGCGCTTGGCAGCGCCGAAAAATACCAATAACGCCAAGAACTTCAAGAAGTTGTCGCGGTCTTTTGCGGTCAATTGTCACGGACCGACCGCTCATTATGGCGTCAAATACTCAATCGCGGCCCTTTGCCGGAGACCGGATGACGCGATCACTTTGGCTTTTTTTGCTGTGTGTGGGCCTGCTGTGCGCCGGCCCGGCCCACGCACGCCTGCCTGGCCCGCAGCAGGCGGTGCCTGCGGCCAAGGTGCGCGACCTGGCGCAGATCCGTGAAAGCCGGGTGTTGCGCGTGCTGGTCAACCAGAGCCGCAACAGCTCCGGCGAAGTCAAGGGCCAGCCGGTGGGCATCGAATACCATCGGCTGATCGCCTTCGAGCACTACCTCAACGGGCGTGCCCGTGACGGTCAGCAGATCCGCCTGAAGATCATCCCCAAGGCCAAGGACCAGTTGATCGGCGCATTGCAGCGTGGCGAGGGCGATCTGGTGGCGCCCGGCGAGCTGATCGATTTGAGTTCCACCCGCGGGGTGATGGCCAGCGACCCGGTGCTGGAGAATGTGCCGCTGGTGCTGGTGGGGCGCAAGGGCGAACGGACCTACCAGCGCGTCGAGCAGCTTGCCGGCCGCACCGTGACCCTGACCAGTTCGAGTGCGGCAGGCGATACCCTCCACGAAATCAACCAGCGCCTGGCCCTGCGCAAGCTGGCGCCGCTCAAGGTGGAATGGGCGGACCCCAGCCTTGCGGTGGAGGATGTGCTGGAAATGGTGCAGGCCGGCATCTTCCACCTGACCGTGGTCGAACAGCCGATTGCCCGGCGCTGGGCGCAGGTGATGCCCAAGCTGCTGGTGCAGCGCAAGGTGCAGCTGGCCCAGCCCGAGGCGATGCATTGGTACGTGCGCCGCGACGCGGCGATGCTGCACGCCAGTGTCGATCGCTTCCTCAAGGGGTATCACGCCCCGGCCGATCAGGATGTGGCGTTCGAGCGTATCTACCGGCGCCTGTACAAGGTGCATTACCCGCTGGCCCAGGCCAACCGCCAGCGCCTGGAAAAACTGCGGCCGGTGCTGCAGCGTCACGCCCAGGCCCAGAACCTGGATTGGCTGAACCTGGCGGCACTGGCGTTCAAGGAGTCGGCCCTCGACCCGGCGGCCAGGGGCGCAGGTGGCGCCCATGGGCTGATGCAGATCACCCCCGGTGCGGCGCAGCGGGTGGGAATCAGCGATATCGCCAATGTCGATGGCAATGTACAGGCCAGCGCGCGCTACCTGGCACTGATCCGGCGCAAGTTCTTTTCCAGCAACCAGCTCAACGAACGCGAGCGCATGGCGTTCGTGCTGGCCGGCTACAACCTGGGGCCGGAGCGGGTTCAGGCCATGCGGGCCGAGGCGCGGCGACGCGGCCTGAACCCCAACCAGTGGTTCTTTCAGGTAGAGCGTGTGGCGCTCGAGCAGGTGGGAATGGGGCCGGTCAGCTATGTTAATAGCGTCAACAAGTACTTTCTGGCATTCGACCGCGAACGCGACGCGCTGGAAGCCCGGGGACGAAAAGTGGCCTCACGCAAGTAATCGAAAATTACGATTTGTATGTGCAGATAATCGCGATTTTAACATTTGAAAATATGATTAAGATGGCGACCTCTACCACACACCTGCATCGCTTAAGGAAGACAGCATGAACGCCATCAACTCCGTATTGTTCACCCGCGCCGGCTGGGGCATTACCGTACTGCGCATCTTCATCGGCATCATCTTCATGGCCCATGGCTCGCAGAAGCTGTTCGGCCTGTTTGGTGGCGGCGGGCTGGCAGGCACCGCGCAGTACATGGAAAGCCTGGGGCTGACCCCGCCGACACTGATGGCGGCGCTGTCCGGTGGTGCCGAGTTCTTCGGCGGGCTGGCACTGGTCATCGGCCTGCTGGCACGCCCGGCGGCCCTGGCGCTGGTGGGGTTGCTGCTGGTGGCGATTTTCTCGGTGCACATCGGCAACGGTCTGTTTATGGCCAACAACGGCTATGAGTTCGCCCTGGCGCTGCTGGGTGGCGCGATTGCGGTACTGGTGGAAGGGGCGGGCAGGGCGTCGGTGGACCGCATGATCGCCAAGTGAGCCTTGGCGTTGTGGCACAAAAAGGGCCTGCATTGCAGGCCCTTTTTTGTGCCCGACCCGGCTGCTTGCTTCTGCGGCAACGCAGGCGCCTTCAAGGGCACCGACAGGTGCAGGAACCGGCGTCGCCGTCGAATGCGAGAAACTCGCTTGTTTTTCCGGCGTCCGGGTCGTTTATCAGACGATGGCATTGTTGACAGCCGGGCCGGCGCTTCTCTAGGATGCTGGCTTGCGCCGATTTAAACAGCTACTTGCGGGGCGCAGGAAGACCACCAGCAGGTCGTCCGAATACCGCTAAAGCGCTGGTTCGGTGACGCCTCGCACCGCAGCCCAGCGGGATCTGCGAGGCACAGAGAAGTACACCATGAGTTGCCCACGTACCAGCGTTTGCCTCACCCCTCTCCCTACCAGCCAGGCGGCTCGCACGCCGCGCATTCTGCTGAGCGGCAAACACCAGCCGACCCTGCTGCGCTACCTCGATGGCTGGCCCCGCCCCAAAGGCCGCGCCACGGCGTTCCTGATCCAGTTCGCCGACTCCTGCGAAACCCTCGCCCGGTTCGGCAACGACCGTTTCGACCTGGCCGTGGTGCAGGCGCCCTCGAGGGCCGATGCCGCCGAAGTGATCCACCACCTGACCCGCGTCGCCCGCCAGGGCTTGATCACCCGCGCCTGATCGCTCAGGGGTACTCGATCTCGACGATGTACACCGTCTGTTCGCCAGTCGGTGTCTGCACCCGCACTTCAGCGTCCAGCGCCTTGCCGATCAGGGCGCGGGCCAGGGGCGAATCGATGCTGATCAGGCCCAGTTTCAAGTCCAGCTCGTCGGGCCCGACGATGCGGTAGCGCGATTGTTCGCCGTCTTCGTTCTCGACCGTGACCCAGGCCCCGAAGTACACCTTGTTCGGGTCGCTGGGCCGTTCGCTCACCACTTTCAGGTTTTCCAGGCGCTTGGTCAGAAAGCGCACGCGGCTGTCGATTTCACGCAGCATCTTCTTGCCGTAGGTGTATTCGGCGTTTTCCGAACGGTCACCTTGCGCTGCTGCCTCACTGACTGACAGGGTCACCTGGGGCCTGCGCACATGCCACAGTTCATGCAGCTCGGCGCGCATGCGCGCCTCGCCCTGTGGGGTGATCAGTGCGGTGCCGGCAGTGCGGGGCGGGCGGTATCGGCTCATGGGCTTCCAGGCTCGGGTAGGTAGCCGCCGAGTCTATCAGCCCTCGCGAAGCACTGTCAGCGGGCTGGCATTGAGCGCCCGGCGCGTGCCGAATACCCCCGCACCCCCCACCAGCAACGCACCGATCACCGGCAACAGCAGCAGCCACGGGTGCGGGCTCCAGTGCAGGTCGAATGCGTAGCGGTACAGCAGCAGGCTGATCAGTTCGGTGCCCAGCGCCGCGAGCAGGCCGCTGGCGGCGCCCAGCAGGCCGAACTCGATGCGCCGGGCCTTGACCAGCAGGCTGCGGCTGGCGCCCAGTGCCCGCAGCAGCGCACCCTGGTGGATGCGCTCGTCCAGGGTGGCCTGCAGCCCGGCGAACAACACGGCCAGGCCCGCCGCCAGCACGAACAGCAGCACATACTGTACCGCCAGGGTCACCTGGGCCAGGATGCTGCGCAACTGCTCCAGCAGCGCATCGACCTGCAGGATGGTGGCTGCCGGGAACGCTCGCGACAGGGCCACCACCTGCTGGTCGTGGCCTGGGGCCAGGTAGAAGCTGGTGAGATAGGTGGTCGGCAGGTCCTGCAGGGTGCCGGGCTGGAAGATCATGTAGAAGTTGGGCTGGAAGCTGTCCCAGTTGACCGTGCGCAGGCTGCTGACCTGTACCTGGCGCTCCAGGCCACCGATGCTGAAGGTCAGGGTGTCGCCCAGCTTGAGCTTGAGGCTCTCGGCCAGCTGCGCCTCCACCGACACGCCGGGCAAGGCATCGGCCGTTGGCTGTGCCTGCCACCACTGGCCGGCGCTCAAGGTGTTGCCCTGGGGCAGGTCGGCGGCCCAGGTCAGGCTCAGGTCGCGCTGGACGGCGCGGTCACCGGTGGATTCCTTGCTGACGATCTCGCGCACCGGCTCGCCATTGATGAGCGTCAGGCGCCCGGGAATCACCGGGAACAACGGCGCGGCATGGACCGAGAATTCGTTCAGGCGCTGGGCGAAGGTGTCCTTGTCGTCCGGCAGGATGTTGAGCACGAAATAGTTGGGAGCATCCTTGGGCAGCTGGTTCTGCCAGGTGTCGAGCAGCTCGGTGCGCAGCAGGGCGATCAGGGCCATGGCCAGCAGGATCATGCCGAAGGCCAGCGACTGGCCTGCCGCCGCCAGCGGATGCTTGAGCAGTTGCCCCAGGCCCAGGCGCCAGGCCAGCGGGGCGCCGGCCAGCAGCCGGCGCAGGCTGCGCAGGCCGAGCAGCAGCAGACCGCCCAGCACCAGCGCGGCCACCAGACCACCGCCGAGCAGGGCGAAGGTCAGCAGCAGGTCCAGGCTCAGGCGCCACATGATGAGGCCCAGGGCCAACAGCGCTGCGCCATACACCAGCCAGCTGCTTGCCGGCACCGGCAGCAGGTCGCGGCGCAGTACCCGCAGCGGCGGCACCCGGCCCAGCGCTGCCAATGGCGGCAGGGCGAAGCCGGCCAGCGCCACCAGCCCGGTGGCGATCCCGGCCAGGGCCGGGGCGATGCCACCTGGCGGCACCTGCGAAGGCAGCAGGCCCTGCAGCAGGGCGAACAGGCCCAGTTGCGCCAGCCAGCCGAGCAGTGCGCCCCCCAGGGCTGCCACGCTGCCCAAAATCGCCAGTTGCAGGCAGAACAGGCTCAGCGCCTGGCGTCGGGACAGGCCCAGGCAGCGCAGCAGGGCGCTGGCATCGAAGCGGCGCATGGCAAAACGGCTGGCCGACAGCGCCACGGCCACGCCGGCCAGCAGCACCGCCACCAGGCTGGCCATGTTCAGGTAGCGTTCGGCCTTGCCCAGTGCACCGCCGATCTGCTGGTTGCCGTCACGCGAGTCGCGCAGTTGCTGGTGGGCGGCAAGCCCCGCCTTGGTAGCCTGGGTGTAGCTTGCCAGGGCCTGGGGCTCGCCGCGCCACAAGTCGCGGTAGGTGACCCGGCTGCCGGGCTGCACCACGCCGGTGGCATCCAGGTCGGCCAGGTTCATCAGCACCCGCGGGGTGAGGCTGTAGAAGTTGCCGGCGCGGTCCGGCTCATAGGTCAGCACGCGGCTCAGGCGCAGGGTCTTCATGCCCACGTCGACGCTGTCACCGATCTTGAGGTTCAGCGCCGCCAGCAGGCGCGACTCGACCCAGGCTTCGCCCGGCGCCGGACCACCGCCGGCCACCTCCGGCCCGTAGGCCTCGGCGGCACTGCGCAGCTCCCCGCGCAGCGGGTAACCCGTGCCGGCAGCCTTGACACTGGAGAGCTGGATGCCGTTGTCGGTGGCGATCACGCTGGAGAACTCGACCACTTTCGCATGGGCCAGGCCCAGCTGCTCGCCGTTGCGGATCTGTTCCGGGGTGGCCGGGGCGCTGCCCTGCAGCACCAGGTCGGCGCCAAGGAACTCGGTGGCACGCAGCAGCATGGCGCCGTTCAGGCGGGCGCCGAAGTAGCCGATGGCGGTGCTGGCGGCCACGGCCACCAGCAGGGCGAAGAACAGCACGCGCAGTTCGCCGGCGCGTGCATCGCGCATCAGTTGACGCAACGCCAGGCTCGGCAGGCGCAGAAACGACAGGTGTGCCATCTAGGGCTCCAGCGGGGTGACCAGGTGGCCGGCTTCCAGGCGAATCAGCCGGCCGCAGCGGTGCGCCAGGCGTTCATCGTGGGTGACCAGGACGAGGGTGGTGCCGCGTTCCTTGTTCAGTTCGAACAGCAGGTCGCTGATGCGTTCACCGGTGTGGCTGTCGAGGTTGCCGGTGGGCTCGTCGGCGAACAGCACCGCAGGCTCGGCGGCAAAGGCGCGGGCAATTGCCACCCGCTGCTGCTCGCCGCCGGACAACTGGCGTGGCGAATGGCTCAGGCGCTGGCCCAGGCCGACCCGTTCGAGCAGGCTGCGGGCGTGTTCGCGGGCATCGCGGCGTCCGTCCAGCTCCAGCGGCAGCATCACGTTCTCAAGGGCATTGAGGCTGTCGAGCAGCTGGAACGACTGGAACACGAAGCCGACATGCTCGGCGCGGACCTGGGCGCGCTGGTCTTCGTCGAGCGGGCCCAGGTCGTGCCCGGCCAGTGTCACCGAGCCTGCACTGGGCAGGTCGAGGCCGGCCAGCAGGCCGAGCAGGGTGGACTTGCCCGAGCCGGAGGCGCCGACAATGGCCAGGCTGTCGCCCTGTTTCAATTCCAGGCTCAGTTCGTGCAGGATGGTCAGGTCGCCTTCCGCGCTGGGGACCACTTTGCTAAGGTTGCGCGCAGTCAAGATGCTGGGGCCCATGGAGAATCCAATGCGAGTGTGGTTATTGAGTGCAGGCCTGGCCTTGCTGTGCATGGCCCAGGGCGCATCGGCAGGAACGGTGTTGATCGTTGGGGATAGTATCAGTGCCGCTTTTGGCCTGGATACCCGTCAGGGGTGGGTTGCCCTGCTCGAACAGCGGCTCAAGGCCGAGGGTTTCGATGACAAGGTGGTCAATGCCTCGATCAGTGGCGACACCAGTGCCGGGGGCCAGGCGCGGCTGCCTGCGCTGCTTGCAGAGCACAAGCCCAGCCTGGTGGTGGTGGAGCTGGGTGGCAATGACGGGCTGCGCGGGCAGGCACCGGCGCAATTGCAACAAAATCTTGCCTCGATGATCGATCGCTCCCGTGATGCCGGTGCCAGGGTGCTGCTGCTGGGCATGCGCCTGCCACCCAACTATGGCAAGCGCTACACCGATGCGTTCGCACAGGTGTATGCCGATCTTGGCAAGGAAAAGGACGTGCCGCTGGTGCCGTTCTTTCTCGAAGGGGTAGGTGGCGTGCCCGAGCTGATGCAGGCCGATGGCATCCATCCGGGGCAGGGCGCCCAGGCGCAGTTGCTGGAAAATGCCTGGCCATCAATAAAACCGCTGCTTTGACGCTTTTATACTGATCGGCTTTCGGCTAATGTTGCGCCCCCGATTTGGAGCCCCCGATGCCGCGTCCCGCCTGGTCCCTGTATGCCTATCAATTGATCGAGCCTGACGAACAGCTTGACCTGTTCGCCTGCCAGGAGAGTCGCGTCCACCTGATCGCCCGCCAACTCGAACTGGGCGGCTCCGTCGACCGTACCCTGTGTGGCACCCTGTTGCCGGCGCAACCGCGCTGGTCGGGTGTGGAACGCAGCATCTACCGTGACCAGCGCCTGTGCCGCCTGTGCCGGGCGATCCTCGAGGCGCAGCGGCGCGGCACGCGTCCGGTATGGCCCGAGCTGCAGGCCTGACGTCGGATCTTTTACGTTTGGCAAGGGTTCTGTGCCCGGATGCCTCCCGATCCCGCGGGGGGCGGTGTACAATTGCCCGCTTGACCCACCTGAATTAGCGAAGGATTTCCCGGATGTTGCCGCGCTTTCCCGCCGTCACCCGTTGCCTGTCCCTGGCCGCCCTGCTGGCGGCGGGCCCTGTTGCCGCTCTGGAGTTCCCCCTGCCGCCGCCGGGCGAGGATGTCATCGGCCAGGTCCAGGTGATCAAGGCCAAGTATGAGGACACCTTCGCCGACATCGGTACCGCCAACGACCTTGGCTACCTGGAAATGGTCGCGGCCAACCCGGGCGTGGACCCCTGGCTGCCAGGCGCCGGCACCGAGATCGTGCTGCCGACCCGTTTCATCCTGCCGCCGGGCCCGCGCGAAGGCATCGTGATCAACCTTGCCGAGTACCGCCTGTACTACTACCCCAAAGGCGAGAACGTGGTGCACACCTTCCCGCTGGGCATCGGCCGCGAAGGCTGGGGTTCGCCTATTGCCAACACCAAGGTCACGGCCAAGACGCCGAACCCGACCTGGACCCCACCGGCCTCGATCAAGGCCGAGCACGCCGCCGACGGTGATCCGTTGCCCAACGTGGTGCCGGCCGGCCCGGACAACCCGCTGGGCCCGTTCAAGTTCACCCTGGGCGTACCGGGCTACCTGATCCACGGTTCCAACAAGAAGTTCGGCATCGGAATGCGTACCAGCCATGGCTGTTTCCGCATGCTCAACAACAACGTGCTGCAACTGGCGAGCATGGCACCGGTGGGGACTTCGGTGCGTATCATCAACGAGCCGTACAAGTTCGGCCTCAGTGGTGGCAAGGTCTACCTCGAGGCGCATACCCCGCTGGATGACAAGGGCGACCCGTCGGTGGTCGACAAGCACACGGCAGTGATCAATGCCCTGCTCAAGCGCGAAGACCTGGCCAACAACCTGCGCATGAACTGGGACATGGTGCGTGACGTGGTGGCGGCCGAAGATGGTATCCCGGTAGAGATCGCGGTGCCGGGTGACGCCAGTGCGCCGATGGTATCGAGCGTTCCGCTCGAAATGCAGTAACCCGCCCGTGTTTGCACGAGGCCCGCTTCATGCGGGCCTCGTCGTTTGCGCAGGACGGTTCTGCAGGCAATAAAAAAGCCGACCCACAGGTGGGTCGGCTTTTTAACAATCCCGAAGGATTATTACTTGCGGCTGGCTTTTTCCAGCATACGCAGAGCGCGCTCGTTAGCTTCGTCAGCAGTTTGCTGAGCTTTCTGAGCGGCGGCCAGAGCGTCATCAGCCTTGCGGTAGGCTTCATCGGCACGAGCTTGTGCACGGGCTGCTGCGTCTTCGGTTGCAGTCAGACGGGCTTCGGTTTCTTTGGAGACGCTGCTGCAACCGGTGGCCAGTACTGCGGCCAGAGCCAGAGCAGAGAATTTCAGAACGTTGTTCATCGTGTTCCCCTTCAAGGACTTTCTATTAAAGAGCCATCTCTCAACAAAGAGAAACTGGCCGGCGTACATAGTACCCATTACTTGTAGTAAGTAAACTGACCGAGCGCAAGAACCGGAAAAAAATTGCGCGGTTGCGCAGGCCGCCCCGGCGGGGGTGTGAAAAGAATGCAGGTGCTTTTGTAGCGGCGCTGAAACACCGCTGTAAATGCGTCTTTGTAGTGAACTAAAAGTGACTCCAAGTGTCATTGTTCGTCTTACCACTACATCATCCGGCTACTGTTGGCAGTGTGGCTCGCTGCCGTGTTCGCATGCTGCAAGTGCAGGTTTTTTACGATCAAGTACCTTGAGCATCTGTGCACTGGGCGCCTACTATTTGTAGGTGCTCAGTTGCCAGAGAACAACCAGGCTGTTCTCGCTGTCCAAACGGGCACGGGGTGGCGTAGAGGTTCCTTCGCCGGACAAACATCGGTAAGGTAAGGGTCTGACGAGAAGACCCGCGAGGAGTAGTGATGAGCGAGGCGTTGTCCATCCACCATGACCAGGCTGGTCATCAGTTCGAGACCAATGTGGACGGTCATCGTGCCTACCTGACCTACATGGACCTGGGTAAGCAGACATTGGATATCTACCGCACGTTCGTGCCCAATGCGCTGCGTGGGCGAGGCATCGCTGCGGCGCTGACCGAAAAGGCCCTCGCCTATGCCGAGGACATGGGCTACACCGTGATCCCCTCGTGCTCCTATGTCGAGCGCTACATGGAACGTCATCAAAAGCATTCCAACAAAGCCTGAGCCTGCTGACACCCTGTTGAAAACGAAAACGCCGGGCATTGCCCGGCGTTTTCGTTGATGGCTTTCAGCCGCGGTTGCGCTTGGGCAACACGTCCTTGAGCTTGGCGCGCATGCTGCGCACGGACTTCTCGGTGGCTTCCCAGTCGATGCAGGCATCGGTGATCGACACGCCGTACTGCAGTTCGGCAAGGTCCTTGGGGATGGCCTGGCAGCCCCAGTTGAGGTGGCTTTCGACCATCAGGCCGATGATCGACTCGTTGCCTTCGAGGATCTGGTTGGCCACGTTGTCCATCACCAGCGGTTGCAGGGCCGGGTCCTTGTTGGAATTGGCGTGGCTGCAGTCGACCATGATGTTCGGCTTGATCCTGGCCTTGGCCAGGGCCTGCTCGCACAGGGCGACGCTGACCGAATCATAGTTGGGCTTGCCGTTGCCGCCGCGCAGCACCACGTGACCGTAGGCGTTGCCCTTGGTGGTGACGATGGATACGCCACCTTCCTGGTTGATGCCCAGGAAACGGTGCGGGCTGGAAACCGATTGCAGTGCGTTGATCGCCACGGTCAGGCCGCCGTCCGTACCGTTCTTGAAGCCGACGGCCGACGACAGGCCCGAGGCCATCTCGCGGTGGGTCTGGGATTCGGTGGTGCGCGCGCCGATCGCCGACCAGCTGATCAGGTCCTGCAGGTACTGCGGGGAGATCGGGTCGAGGGCTTCGGTGGCGGTGGGCAGGCCCATTTCCGCCAGGTCCAGCAGCAGCTGGCGACCGATGTGCAGGCCGTCCTGGATCTTGAACGAGTCATCCAGGTACGGGTCGTTGATCAGGCCCTTCCAGCCCACCGTGGTGCGCGGCTTCTCGAAATACACGCGCATCACCAGGTACAGGGTGTCGGCGACTTCGGCCGCCAGCACCTTCAGGCGCTCGGCGTATTCATGTGCGGCCTTGAGGTCATGGATCGAGCAGGGGCCGATCACCACGAACAGGCGGTGGTCCTTGCCGTCGAGGATATTGCGTACCACTTCGCGGCCCGCGGTCACGGTCTGCAGGGCGGTGGCGCTGAGTGGAATGTCCTTCTTGAGCTGATCGGGGGTGATCAAGGTCTCGTTGGAGGCAACGTTAAGGTCGTCGATCGGTAAATCAGCCATCGTGTTACTCGTCAGGTCACGGGTGCCGGCCGCCAGCTACCCGCGCGGCGGAGCAGCATGATTGAACGCGGCGGGGTGCCGAACCTTAGCGCGTTACACCGTGATTCGACAATGGGCAGGGCCCGCTTTCCTGCCGCTTTGGCCCATTGGTATGGGGTTTTCTGATCAAAAGTGCCGTCACCCGACACGCTCGCAGGTTGCGGGCGGCAGCGCCCGGCCTGATAGTGTGTCGATTGTTTGACCTTATGGCGCCCGATGCAGGGCAGTGCGGAGCAGAGCGGCGATGAGCAAAGGCCTTGGCGACAAACTGGTGGTAGCCATTTCATCACGGGCACTGTTCGACCTCAGCGAGAGCCATCGGCTGTTCCTGGCCGAGGGTGTCGAAGCCTACCGCCAGTACCAGATCGAGCACGAAGACGAATACCTGCAACCGGGTGATGCGTTCCCGTTGGTGGAAAAGCTGCTGGGCCTCAACGCCAGCCTCGGCCAGGCCCGGGTCGAGGTGGTGCTGGTGTCACGCAACAGCGCCGACACCGGGCTGCGGGTGTTCAATTCCATCGAGCATTATGGTCTGGGTATCTCGCGGGCAGCCTTCGTTGGCGGGCGCAGTCCGTATCCGTACCTGGCCGCCTTTGGTTGCCACCTGTTTCTGTCCACCGATGCAGAAGATGTGCGCCGCGCACTGGACGCCGGCTTTGCCGCTGCCACCATCCTTTCCGGCGGGGCACGGCGTGCGGCCAGCGCGGAGCTGCGTATCGCCTTCGATGGCGATGCAGTGGTGTTTTCCGACGAGTCCGAGCGCGTCTATCAGCTCGGCGGCCTGGAGGCGTTCCAGGCCAGCGAGCGCGAGTCGGCCCGCGAGCCGCTGCGCGGCGGGCCGTTCAAGGCCTTCCTGGCGGCGCTCAACGTGCTGCAGAAAGAGTTCCCCAGTGGCGCCTGTCCGATTCGCACCGCACTGGTGACGGCGCGCTCGGCGCCGGCCCACGAGCGGGTCATTCGCACCTTGCGCGAATGGGACATTCGCCTGGACGAGTCGCTGTTTCTCGGCGGCCTGGACAAGTCGGCGTTTCTCGAGGCGTTCGCGGCCGATGTGTTCTTCGACGACCAGGCAGGGCACTGCGAACGCGCCAGTGCAGTGGTCGCCACCGGCCATGTGCCCCACGGCATCAGCAACGAACGTACCCCCGGCTAGGCCGCCTGGCAGGGCGCCGGACGGCTCTGCGCGTCGTTTCGGCGCTGCTAAGCTGAACCTTGCCCTGCCGTATCGGCAGCTAGGAGGTCAAATGATCCGTTCGATGCTGTGTGCCACCGACCTCGGTTGTTACTCCCCTTATGTCATGCAACACGCGCTGGCGCTGGCACGCAGCTTCAGCGCCGAACTGTACGTGGTCCATGCCGTGGAACCGATGGGCCAGTTCGCCGAATCGCTGCTGGAAAGCTACCTTGATGAACATACCCTGTCCCATATGCGCGGTCGGGCGCTCAATACCGTGATGGCGAACATCGAACAGCGGGTGCTGGAGAACTTTCAGGATGAACTGGGCGAGAAGGAAGACCTGGCGCTGATCCGCGCGGTGCGGGTACGCCAGGGCGACCCGGCCGACGTGATCCTGGAGCAGGCCCAGCGCCTGAGCGTCGACCTGCTGATCGTCGGCAGCCACAGCCAGGGCGCCGGTAGCGAGATCCCCTTGGGGCGCACGGCGGTACGCGTCCTTCAGCTGTCGCCGGTGCCTGTGTACATGGTGCCCCTGGCGCAGTACCTGGGGCGGCGCAAGTCATAGGGGAGGCGGTGTAGGACGTTGTAAGAAAGCTGAAGAAATAGTTCTAGATTTATTCTTCAAACCACTAATATAGTTATAACTCGTCGCTGCTGCCGGTGACGCCCAGTTGATTTGAGGGATACCTATGAAGCTTCAACAATTGCGCTACATCTGGGAAGTGGCGCACCACGACCTCAACGTCTCCGCGACAGCGCAGAGCCTGTATACCTCCCAGCCGGGGATCAGCAAGCAGATTCGCCTGTTGGAAGACGAGCTGGGTGTGGAAGTGTTCGCCCGCAGCGGCAAGCACCTGACCCGCGTGACCCCGGCAGGTGAGCGCATCATCACCACCGCCGGCGAGATTCTGCGCAAGGTCGAGAGCATCAAGCAGATCGCCCAGGAATTCTCCAACGAGAAAAAGGGCACCCTGTCGATCGCCACCACCCACACCCAGGCACGCTACGCCCTGCCGCCGGTGATCAGTTCGTTCATCAAGCAATACCCTGAAGTGGCGCTGCACATGCACCAGGGCTCGCCGATGCAGATCGCCGAGATGGCGGCTGACGGTACCGTCGACTTCGCCATCGCCACCGAGGCTCTGGAGCTGTTCGGTGATCTGGTGATGATGCCGTGCTACCGCTGGAATCGTTGCGTGGTGGTGCCGCAGGGTCACCCCCTGACCAAGCTGCCCAAGCTCACCCTGGAGGCGTTGGCCGAATACCCGATCGTGACCTATGTGTTCGGCTTCACTGGCCGCTCCAAGCTCGACGAAGCCTTCAGCCATCGCGGCCTGACCCCCAAGGTGGTGTTCACCGCGGCCGATGCCGACGTGATCAAGACTTACGTGCGCCTGGGCCTGGGCGTGGGCATCGTGGCCAAGATGGCGGTGGACACCAAGCTCGACAACGACCTGGTGGTGCTCGATGCCAGTGAGCTGTTCGAGTCCAGCATCACCAAGATCGGTTTCCGTCGTGGCACCTTCCTGCGTGGTTTCATGTGCGACTTCATCGAGAAGTTCGCGCCCCACCTGACCCGCGAAGTCATGGCCAAGGCCATCCAGTGCCACAACAAGCAGGAACTCGAAGAGCTGTTCGCTGGCGTCGAACTGCCAGTGCACTAAGCCCTTGCAGTGCCTTCAGGCCGCCAGCACGGTGGCCTGAAGGCGCTCCTGCAGATAGCCCCGCGAGCAGGTAGCCCAGCCACTGGCCACGATGCCCTTACTGCTGACGCAATGTCTGGCAGGTGGGGCCAGGTGCTGCGCTCAGGGTGTGCATGTTCAGCCCTTGGTAATCAGGTTGCCGGCGTGCAGCCCGCATTCCTTCTGAGTCGACTCCTCCCACCACCAGCGGCCTTCGCGCTCGTGCTGGTTGGGCAGTACCGGGCGCGTGCAGGGTTCGCAGCCGATGCTGATGAAGCCGCGTTCATGCAGGCTGTTGTAGGGCAGCTCGAGCATGCGGATATAGCCCCACACCTCTTCGCTGCTCATCTGCGCCAACGGGTTGAACTTGTACAGGGTGCGCTCGGGGGTGGAGAAGGCGCTGTCGATTTCCAGCGCGGCCACCTGGCTGCGGGTGCCCGGGCTCTGGTCGCGGCGCTGGCCGGTGGCCCAGGCGCTGACGGTGCTCAGCTTGCGGCGCAGCGGCTCGATCTTGCGGATGCCGCAGCATTCGCCGTGGCCGTCCTTGTAGAAGCTGAACAGGCCCTTTTCCTTCACGAAGGGGTCGAGTGCACTGCGATCGGGGGAAAGGATCTCGATCGGCAGCTTGTACTGCTCGCGCACCTGGTCGATGAACCGGTAGGTTTCCGGATGCAGGCGGCCGGTGTCGAGGCTGAACACCTTGACGTTCTTGTTCAGCTTCCAGGCCATGTCCACCAGCACCACGTCTTCGGCGCCACTGAAGGAGATCCACAGGTCGTCGCCGAAGTGTTCGAAGGCGAGCTTGAGGATGTCCTGCGGGGACTTGTTGGCATAGGTCGCGGCGAGGGCGGCGACGTCGAAGGGTTGGCTCATCAGGCGGCTTCCGGTCATTGAATGGCGCTTGGCGCTCGTAATGGGCGAATGTTAACAAAAATTGCCGGGTTAGACGGCGCGCCTGTAGAGTGCGCCTTCCATTTTTAGCGTTGTTCGAGGAGTGAGCTGTGGAAATTGCCTGTCTCGACCTGGAAGGTGTACTGGTCCCGGAGATCTGGATCGCCTTTGCGGAAAAAACCGGAATCGAATCGTTGCGGGCCACCACCCGCGACATTCCCGATTACGACGTGCTGATGAAGCAGCGCCTGCGCATCCTGGATGAGCATGGCCTGAAGCTTTCCGACATCCAGGCAGTGATTGCCACGCTCAAGCCGCTGGACGGCGCCATCGAGTTTGTCGACTGGCTGCGCGAGCGTTTCCAGGTGGTGATCCTGTCCGACACCTTCTACGAATTCTCGCAGCCGCTGATGCGCCAGCTGGGTTTCCCGACCTTGCTGTGCCACCGCCTGATCACTGACCAGAGCGATCGTGTGACCGGCTACCAACTGCGCCAGAAAGACCCCAAGCGCCAGTCGGTGCTGGCATTCAAGAGCCTGTACTACCGGGTGATCGCTGCGGGTGACTCGTACAACGACACCACCATGCTGGGCGAGGCGGATGCAGGCATTCTGTTCCATGCGCCGGAAAACGTGATTCGCGAGTTCCCGCAGTTCCCGGCGGTGCATGATTTCGAGGCGCTGAAGAAAGAGTTCATCAAGGCCTCGAACAGGTCGTTGAGCTTGTAATACCGCCTTCGCCGGCAAGGCCGGCTCCTGCACGCTGTAGGAGCCGGCCTTGCCGGCGAAACGTTCTAGAGGCCCTGCAGGGTCTGGAGCAACACCCTGACCTTGGTGATCGACTCCTCGTACTCCGCCTCCCATTGCGAGTCCGCCACCACCGCACCGCCCCCCCAGCAGCACACCTGGCCGTCCTTCACCAGCAGGCTGCGGATGGCGATCGAGCTGTCCATCTCCCCGCGCACGTCCACATACAGCAGCGAGCCGCAATACAGCGCGCGCCGGCTCGGCTCCAGTTCGTCGATGATCTGCATCGCCCGAATCTTCGGCGCCCCGGTGATCGAGCCGCCGGGGAAGCTGCCGGCTATCAGGTCCAGCGCATCCTTGCCCGGTGCCAGGCGTCCGGTCACGCTGCTGACCATGTGGTGCACGTTGGGGTAGCTCTCCAGGCTGAACAGCTCCGGCACCTGCACCGAGCCGGTAGCGCAGCTGCGCCCCAGGTCGTTGCGCAGCAGGTCCACGATCATCAGGTTCTCGGCGCGGTCCTTGGTGCTGGCCAGCAGCTCGGCAGCATTGGCGGCATCCTGCACGGGGTCGGCGCTGCGCGCACGGGTGCCCTTGATCGGGCGGGTTTCGACCTCGCCCTGGCTGACCCTGATGAAGCGCTCGGGCGAGAAGCTCAGCAGCGCGCTGCCATCGGCCAGTACCTGATAGCCGGAGAAGGGCGTAGGGCAGGCAGCCCGCAGCGCCTGGTAGGCCGTCCACGGGTCGCCCTGGCAGGGTGCGCGAAAGCGTTGGGTAAGGTTGATCTGGTAGCAGTCGCCGGCATGGATGTACTGCTGCACCCGCTCGAACGCCTGACGGTAATCCTCGGCTGCGAGGTCGCCGCGCATTGGCGCCGCAAGCCTGAATGCGCCGGTTGCCGTCGCGGCGTCGTGCTCGAACAGTGCCACCAGGCGCTCGCGTTCGGTGGCGGGCAGCGCCGGATGAAACACCAGCTGGCTGCGCTGCAACTGATGGTCGCTGATCAGTGCCCAGGCATACAGCCCCAGGCTTGCGTCACCCAGCCCCAGGTCGTCGCAGGCAATGGCGGGCAGGCGCTCCAGGCGCCGGCCGAAGTCGTAGCTCAGGTAGCCGATCAGGCCGCCGGCGAACGGCAGCTCGACACCTGCCGGCAAGTGCGCGAGCAACTGGCCGGGCTTGGGCGCGCGCAGGCGCTGCAGGTAGTGCTGGCCGTCTTCTTCGGCGTCCGGGGTCAGCGTGCACAGTGGCCAGGCGCTGAGCAGGTCGAAGCGCCCACGCACGGCGCCAGGCCGCGCGCTGTCGAGCAGCACGGCGCCAGGTGCCTGGCGGATACGGGCAAAGTAGGCGGCCGGGTCGGCCTGGTAGGGCAGGGGGTGAAGTGTGCAGGTCGGCATTCGGGTGAACAGCTGTCGAGGCGGGGCGAGCATTGTAGCCCTGTGCAGGCGATGCTCCTAGCGGATCGGCGACCGCCCTGTGCGCGGCTGCGCCAGGGCGGTGGCAGTTACTGCGCCGGGATGTGGCCGAACAGTTCCTGGGCGAAGCGCACGCGCTCTTCGACGCTTTCCTTGATGCCATTGCTGGCCAGTTCCTCAAGGTGCGCCTCGACGGCGTGGGTGCGCAGGGTCAGGCCGCAATCGTTGGCGATCTGGATGTTCAGGCCGGGGCGGGCGTTGAGTTCCAGGATCAGCGGGCCCTTGTCCTGGTCCAGCACCATGTCCACGCCGATGTAGCCCAGGCCGCACAGTTCATAGCAGCCGGCGGCCAGCTTCATGAAGCCGTCCCAGTTGGGCAGTTGCACGCCGTCCACCGCATTGGTGGTGTCGGGGTGCTTGCTGATGATGTTGTTCAGCCAGGTACCGCGCAGGGTCAGGCCGGTCGCCAGGTCCACACCCACGCCGATGGCGCCCTGGTGCAGGTTGGCCTTGCCGCCGGACTGGCGCGTGGGCAGGCGCAGCATGGCCATGACCGGGTAGCCCATGAGCACGATGATGCGGATGTCCGGTACGCCTTCGTAGCTGATGCTCTTGAAGATCTGGTCCGGGGTTACCCGGTACTCGATCAGCGCGCGGTCGCGATGGCCACCCAGCGAATACAGCCCGGTGAGGATGCTCGACACCTGGTGCTCGATTTCCTCGTGGGTGATGATCTTGCCCGACACCGTGCGGTAGCGGTTCTCGAAGCGGTCGGCGATCACCAGGATGCCGTCACCACCGGCGCCCTGCGCCGGCTTGATGACGAAATCGCTGCGCCCGCCGATGATCTCGTCGAGCTTGTCGATGTCCTTTTCGGTGGAGATCACTCCGTACATTTCCGGCACGTGGATGCCGGCCTTGATCGCCCGCTCCTTGGTGATGATCTTGTCGTCGACGATCGGGTACAGGTTGCGCTTGTTGTACTTGAGCACGTAGTCCGCGTTGCGCCGGTTGATACCCATGATGCCCCGGGCTTCCAGGGCCTTCCAGGTTTTCCATAGGCCGAACATCAGGCGTCAGCCCTCACGAAGGCCTTGAAGCGCACCAGCTCCGTCAGGCGGTAGCCGCGGTAGCGGCCCATCGCCAGCATGAAGCCCACCAGAATCAGCAGCACCGCCGGGAAGGTGAACACGAAGTACACCAGTTCGGGCACGCTCATCAGCAGGTGCGCGACCGAGGCGGCGAACAGGGTGCCGATGGCGACTTTCATGGCATGGCCGCCGCCGCGTTCCTCCCAGGTGATCGACAGGCGCTCGATGGTCATGGTCAGAATCACCATCGGGAACAGTGCCACCGACAGCCCGCGCTCCAGGCCCAGCTTGTGGCTGAACAGGCTGATGGCCGCGATCAGCACCACCACGAAGGTCAGTACCACCGACAGGCGCGGCAGCATCTGCAGCTTCAGGTGTTCGAGGTAGGAACGCAGGGTCAGGCCCAGCGCGGTGATCACCGTGAACAGGGCGATACCGAAGCCCAGCTGGGTCTCACGGAAGGCCAGGGCGATCAGCACCGGGGTGAAGGTACCCAGGGTCTGCAGGCCGATCAGGTTGCGCAGTACCAGGATCACCAGCACGCCGATCGGGATCATCACCATGATCATGAAGGTCTGCTGGGTCTGCAGCGGCAGGCCGTACAGCGAGTATTCGAGGAAGTCGGCGTCGGTGTTCTCGTCGGTCAGCTTGGCCAGGCGGATGGCGTTCATCTCGCTGTTGTTCAGGCTGAAGCTGACGTTGACCTTCTTGCCGCCATCGACGGTGATCAGCGGATCATCGCCGGTCCACCACAGCAGGCGGTCGGCCGGCAGGCCCTGTTCGCCGGTGTCCGGGTTGAAGTACAGCCAGTCGTTGCCGTTGAAGCTGCGCAGCCACAGTTCCGGGCTCTGCGGCTGGTCGGCCAGCAGGCGGATGGTGTGCACCTTCTCCACCGGTACGTGGGCGATCGACAGCAGCAGGTCGATGACCTTGGCCTTGTTCAGCGAAGAGGCATCGCCGGCCAGCAGCAGCTTGACGTTGTCGTCGTTGGGGTTGTTGACCCGCTTGATGGTCTCGCTGACGAAGGTCTCGACGTCGGCCGAGTGCTGGCGGATAGGTGCCATCAACGCTTCGGCGGCGATCTTCTCCGGCCCTTCGACCGGCTGGCTGTCACGGAAGGTCGGGCCCTTGATCTTGACCTTTTCGCTGCTGTAGCGCTTGGTCAGTACCAGGCGGTAGTAGAGGGTCTGGTTGCCCTTGGCGCGCCGCGCCGACCAGGTCACCTTGCGGTTGCCATCGACACGGTTGACGCTTACGCCGTAGTTGTTGGAGATGAAGCTCTCATTGAGGCTGACGTAGTCGTTGCTCAATGGCGGCACGAACATCTGGATCTTGATCGGGTCCTTGGGGCTGGCGACGAACTCGACCTTGGCATCGATGTTCCACAGGTCGTCGGTTTCGTCTTCGGTCACCGGGATGCCGAGCATGAAGATCTGGTACGCCGTGATCGACACACCCAGCAACACCAGGAGGGTGATCAGGACTTTCAGATGAAGGGTAAGAGAGCGCATCGAAATTACTCTGCGGTATGAGCGTCAGTGGCGCAGGCAGGTTTGCCGGCAGCGTATTTAAGGCTTGGGTCGACCAGCGCGTCGAAGTGCTTGAGCGCCTCGGAGCCGATCAGTAGCGGGTACTGGAAGGCACTGCGGTCGGTCAGGTTCACTTCGATGCTGCGCAGGGCCGTACCCATGCAGATATTCAGCGCGATCACCGGGCGGGAGGTATAGGCCTTGCCTTCGTCCGGGTTGTAGTCACCGGCGCGTCGCTTGATCTTGCTGACACGAGCCAGTGGTCGTTCTATCGGATGCGAATGGGCTGCGTCAATTGCCAGATAGAAGCGCACCCACGATTCGCCGTTGCGCTTGAAGCGCTTGATATCGCGCGCGCTCAGCGAGGCGGTCTTGGCCCCGGTGTCGAGCTTGGCCGCAACCTCGAGGTCGATATCGACAAGGCGGGCATATTCATTGAGGCCATAGACAGTCTTGTCTGCCGCCTGGCTCAGGGCAGGCAGCCCACAGAGGCTGAGTAACAGTAGAAAGGGTGTGAGTCTCATAAATCCTGACGCGATGCTGTGGGGGTTTGCCCCCTCAGAGGCGGCGGCATTCTACCACGCTGGTGTGTCGATGCCAGCGGCTGGAGTCAGACAACACCGACAGACACGAAGTTCGTTCTTAGACGATTGTCGACAATATTGAATTTGTCTTTGACTGGGGTGGCTTAATTAGCTAGTTTTGGCCCTACAGATTTTCAAGGTGTCGACAATATGCTGGATGCAGCCCAAGCCTCCGCCCCCCTTCAGGAAGATTCGGAGACGCTTTCCGAAAACGTCTTCCGGCGCATCCAGGCCGCGATCGTCAAGGGCGAGATCGCCCCCGGCAGCAAGATCTCCGAGCCGGAGCTGGCGCGTACCTACGGCATCAGCCGCGGCCCGCTGCGCGAGGCCATCCACCGCCTGGAAGGCCAGCGCCTGCTGGTGCGGGTGCCGCACGTAGGGGCGCGGGTGGTGTCGCTGAGCCATGCCGAGCTGATCGAGCTGTACGAGATTCGCGAGTCCCTCGAGGGCATGGCCTGCCGCCTGGCTGCCCAACGCATGAGCGTAGCCGAGATCGACGAGTTGCGCCGGGTGCTCGACACCCATGAGCGTGATGCCGCGTTCCAGGCCGGGGTGGGCTACTACCAGCAGGAGGGCGACTTCGACTTCCACTACCGCATCATCCAGGGCAGCGGCAACCGCACCCTGGTGCAGATGCTGTGCGGCGAGCTGTACCAGCTGGTGCGCATGTACCGCATCCAGTTCTCCGCCACGCCCAACCGCCCGCACCAGGCGTTCGCCGAACACCACCGGATTCTCGATGCCATCGCCGACCGTGACGGCGAGCTGGCCGAATTACTGATGCGCCGCCACATCGGCGCATCCAAGCGCAATATCGAGCGTCATTACAAAGACGCCACCGCCCCTAGCCCACGAGGTGAGTCATGAGTCAGAAAAGCAGTCCCGGCCAGCGTTTTCGCGATGCAGTCGCCGCCGAGCACCCGCTGCAGGTCGTCGGCGCCATCAATGCCAACCATGCGCTGCTGGCCAAGCGCGCCGGGTTCAAGGCCATCTACCTCTCCGGTGGCGGTGTGGCGGCAGGCTCGCTGGGCCTGCCCGACCTGGGCATCACCGGCCTGGATGACGTGCTGACCGACGTGCGCCGCATCACCGACGTGTGCGACCTGCCGCTGCTGGTGGACGTGGACACCGGGTTCGGTTCGTCGGCGTTCAACGTGGCGCGCACGGTCCGCTCGATGATCAAGTTCGGCGCCGCCGCCATTCATATCGAGGACCAGGTGGGCGCCAAGCGCTGCGGCCATCGTCCGAACAAGGAAATCGTCTCGCAACAGGAGATGGTCGACCGCATCAAGGCGGCCGTGGACGCGCGTACCGACGACAGCTTCGTGATCATGGCGCGTACCGACGCCCTGGCGGTCGAAGGCCTGGAGGCCGCGCTGGATCGCGCTGCGGCGTGCATCGAGGCCGGTGCCGACATGATCTTCCCCGAGGCCATCACCGAGCTGTCGATGTACAAGACCTTCGCCAACCGCGTGAAGGCGCCGATCCTGGCCAACATCACCGAATTCGGCGCCACGCCGCTGTACACCACCGAAGAGCTGGCTTCGGCCGACGTGTCGCTGGCGCTGTATCCGCTGTCGGCGTTCCGCGCCATGAACAAGGCGGCCGAGAACGTCTACACCGCGCTGCGCCGCGACGGCACGCAGAAAAACGTCATCGACACCATGCAGACTCGCATGGAGCTTTACGATGCCATCGACTACCACGTGTTCGAGCAGAAGCTCGACGCACTGTTCGCTCAGAAGAAGAGCTGAACCGCAGCACACCGCAATTAGCCGATTCCCATAACAAATTCAAAAGTGGAGAAAACCAATGGCCGAAGCAAAAGTACTCAGTGGTGCCGGCCTGCGTGGTCAGGTGGCCGGGCAAACCGCACTGTCGACCGTGGGCCAGGCCGGCGCCGGCCTGACCTACCGTGGCTATGACGTTCGCGACCTGGCCGAGCACGCGCTGTTCGAAGAGGTCGCCTACCTGCTGCTGTACGGCGAGCTGCCGACCCAGGCCGAGCTGAGCGAGTACCAGCACCAGCTCAAGGCGCTGCGCGACCTGCCCCAGGCGCTCAAGGAAGTGCTCGAGCGCATTCCGGTCACCGCCCACCCGATGGACGTGATGCGTACCGCCTCCTCGGTGCTCGGCACCCTGGAGCCGGAGCTCAACTTCGGCCTGCAGCACGAGAAGACCGACCGCCTGCTGGCGCTGTTCCCGGCGGCCATGTGCTACTGGTACCGCTTCAGCCACCATGGCGTGCGCATCGACTGCACCAGCGACGAAGACACCCTGGGCGGGCACTTCCTGCACCTGCTGCACGGCAAGAAGCCGAGCGAGCTGCACGTCAAGGTGATGAACGTTTCGCTGATCCTGTACGCCGAGCACGAATTCAACGCCTCGACCTTCACTGCCCGGGTGTGTGCCTCGACCCTGTCGGACCTGTACTCGTGCGTGACGGCGGCCATCGGCTCGCTGCGCGGGCCGCTGCACGGTGGTGCCAACGAGGCCGCGATGGAAATGATCGAGCGCTTCAAGACCCCGCAGGAAGCCGTTGCCGGCACCCTCGGCATGCTCGAGCGCAAGGACAAGATCATGGGCTTCGGGCATGCCATCTACAAGGAGTCCGACCCGCGCAACGAAGTGATCAAGGGCTGGGCGAAGAAGCTCGCCGACGAGGTGGGCGACACCGTGCTGTACCCGGTGTCCGAAGCCATCGACAAGACCATGTGGGAGCAGAAGAAACTGTTCCCCAATGCCGACTTCTACCATGCCTCGGCCTACCACTTCATGGGTATCCCGACCAAGCTGTTCACCCCGATCTTCGTCTGCTCTCGCCTGACCGGCTGGGCGGCGCATGTGTTCGAACAGCGTGCCAATAACCGCATCATCCGCCCGAGCGCCGAATACACCGGCGTCGAACAGCGCAAGTTCGTGCCAATCGAACAACGCTGAGACTGGCGTGCAGTACCTTTGATATGGCCCTGCCGAACCTGGTGGGAGCGGGCTTGCCCCGCGATAGCCGCTGCGCGCAGTAGCTGATACCGCGCCGATGCCATCGCGGGTCGAGCCCGCTCCCACAGGGGGCGCGGTATGCCATCAGGGGGACTGCGCACCGCCGACTTATCCGTGATTGAGTCCCGCGTCCATGAATACTGAATTTCGCAAGCACCTGCCGGGCACCACGCTCGACTATTTCGACGCCCGCGCCGCCATCGACGCCATCAGCCCCGGCGCCTACGACAAGCTGCCCTATACCTCCCGCGTACTGGCCGAAAACCTGGTGCGCCGCTGCGACCCGGCAACCCTCGATGCCTCGCTCAGCCAACTGATCGAGCGCAAGCGCGACCTCGACTTCCCCTGGTACCCGGCCCGCGTGGTGTGCCATGACATCCTTGGCCAGACCGCACTGGTTGACCTTGCCGGCCTGCGTGACGCCATCGCCGACAAGGGCGGCGACCCGGCCCAGGTCAACCCGGTGGTGCCGGTGCAACTGATCGTCGACCACTCGCTGGCCGTGGAGTGCGGCGGCTTCGACCCGCAGGCGTTCGAGAAGAACCGCGCCATCGAAGACCGTCGCAACGAAGACCGCTTCCACTTCATCAACTGGACCAAGAAGGCGTTCAAGAACGTCGATGTGATCCAGCCCGGCAACGGCATCATGCACCAGATCAACCTGGAGAAGATGTCGCCGGTGATCCACGCCGAGCAGGGCGTGGCCTATCCCGATACCTGCGTCGGTACCGACAGCCACACCCCCCACGTGGATGCCCTGGGCGTGATCGCCATCGGCGTCGGCGGCCTGGAGGCCGAGAACGTGATGCTGGGTCGTGCGTCCTGGATGCGCCTGCCGGAAATCGTCGGCGTGCAGCTCACCGGCAAGCCGCAGCCAGGCATCACCGCCACCGACGTGGTGCTGGCGCTCACCGAGTTCCTGCGCAAGGCCAAGGTGGTCGGCGCCTACCTCGAGTTCTACGGCGAGGGCGCTCGTGCGTTGACCCTGGGCGATCGCGCGACCATCTCCAACATGGCCCCCGAATACGGCGCGACGGCGGCGATGTTCTCCATCGACCAGCAGACCATCGATTACCTCAAGCTCACCGGTCGTGAAGACGCCCAGGTCAAGCTGGTGGAAACCTACGCCAAGGTCGCCGGCCTGTGGTCCGACAGCCTGGTCAATGCCGAATACGAGCGTGGCCTGCAGTTCGACCTGTCGAGCGTGGTACGCAACATGGCCGGCCCGTCCAACCCGCATGCGCGGGTGGCCACCAGCGAGCTGGCTGCCAGGGGCATTGCCGGGCAATGGGAAGAGGTGCCGGGGCAGATGCCCGACGGCGCGGTGATCATCGCTGCCATCACCAGCTGCACCAACACCAGCAACCCGCGCAACGTGATCGCTGCCGGGCTGCTGGCGCGCAATGCCAACAGGCTGGGGCTGACGCGCAAGCCGTGGGTCAAGTCGTCGCTGGCGCCAGGCTCCAAGACCGTGGCCCTGTACCTCAAAGAGGCGGGCCTGGAGGATGAGCTGGAGCAGCTGGGTTTTGGCATCGTGGCGTTTGCCTGCACCACCTGCAACGGCATGTCCGGCGCTCTGGACCCGGTGATCCAGCAGGAAATCATCGACCGCGACCTGTACGCCACCGCCGTGCTGTCGGGCAACCGCAACTTCGACGGGCGTATCCATCCGTATGCCAAGCAGGCCTTCCTGGCCTCGCCGCCGCTGGTGGTGGCCTACGCCATTGCCGGCACCATCCGTTTCGATATCGAGAAGGACGTGCTGGCCGTGGTGGGCGGCAAGGAAATCCGCCTCAAGGACATCTGGCCCAGCGACGAAGAGATCGATGCAGTGGTCAAGGCTGCGGTCAAGCCGGAGCAGTTCCGCCAGGTGTACATCCCGATGTTCGCCGTGCACGAAGACACCGGACCCAAGGTCGACCCGCTGTACGACTGGCGCGCCATGAGCACCTACATCCGTCGCCCGCCGTACTGGGAAGGCGCGCTGGCAGGCGAGCGCTCGCTCAAGGGCATGCGCCCGCTGGCGGTGCTGCCGGACAACATCACCACCGACCACCTGTCGCCGTCCAACGCGATCATGCTCGACAGCGCCGCAGGCGAGTACCTGGCGAAGATGGGCCTGCCCGAAGAGGACTTCAACTCCTACGCCACCCACCGTGGCGACCACCTGACCGCGCAGCGCGCGACCTTCGCCAACCCCAAGCTGTTCAACGAGATGGTGCAGGAGAACGGCAAGGTCAAGCAGGGTTCGCTGGCGCGTATCGAGCCGGAGGGCAAGGTGACGCGCATGTGGGAGGCCATCGAGACCTACATGCAGCGCAAGCAGCCGCTGATCATCGTGGCCGGTGCCGACTATGGCCAGGGCTCGTCACGCGACTGGGCGGCCAAGGGCGTGCGCCTGGCCGGTGTCGAGGCCATCGTGGCCGAGGGCTTCGAGCGTATCCACCGTACCAACCTGGTGGGCATGGGCGTGTTGCCGCTGGAGTTCAAGCCGGGCACCGACCGCAAGACCCTGGGTATCGATGGCAGCGAGACCTATGACGTGGTGGGGCAGCGGACACCGCGGGCCACCTTGACCCTGGTGATCACGCGGCGTGACGGCGAGCGCCTGGAGGTGCCGGTGACCTGCCGTCTGGACACGGCGGAAGAGGTGTCGATCTACGAGGCGGGCGGTGTACTGCAGCGCTTTGCCCAGGACTTCCTCGAGTCGTCGGTGGCATAAAAGACTCAGCTTGCCTCGCCCTAGTGGGAGCGGGCTTGACCCGCGATGCAGGCGACGCGGTACTGGCTGTAACCGCATCGCTTGCATCGCGGGTCGAGCCCGCTGCCACAGAGCAGGTGGCTCGATCACATTACAGGACAAGATTTCCATGCCACACGTACCCCAGATCAGAATCCCCGCCACCTACATCCGTGGCGGCACCAGCAAAGGCGTGTTCTTCAACCTCGAAGACCTGCCCGAAGCCGCCCAGCTCCCCGGCGCCGCGCGCGATGCGCTGCTGCTGCGGGTTATCGGCAGCCCCGACCCCTACGGCAAGCAGATCGACGGCATGGGCGGGGCCACCTCCAGCACCAGCAAGACGGTCATCCTGTCGCGCAGCATCAAGCCCGGGCACGACGTCGACTACCTGTTCGGCCAGGTCGCCATCGACAAGGCCTTCGTCGACTGGAGCGGCAACTGCGGCAACCTCTCGGCGGCAGTCGGCTCGTTCGCCATCAGCGCCGGCCTGGTCGACGCCAGTCGCATCCCGCGCAATGGTGTGGCTGTGGTGCGCATCTGGCAGGCCAACATCGGCAAGACCATCATCGCCCACGTACCGATCACCGAAGGCGAAGTGCAGGAAACCGGCGACTTCGAACTCGACGGCGTGACCTTTCCCGCCGCCGAGGTGCAGCTCGAATTCCTCGACCCGGCCGCCGACGAAGACGGCGCGGGCGGCTCGATGTTCCCCACCGGCAACCTGGTCGACGACCTGGTGGTGCCCGGTGTCGGCACCTTCAAGGCAACCCTGATCAACGCCGGCATCCCGACCATCTTCATCGACGCCCAGGCCCTGGGCTACACCGGCACCGAGCTGCAGGACGCAATCAACGGCGACCCCGAGGCCCTGGCGCGTTTCGAAACCATCCGTGCCCACGGCGCCGTGCATATGGGCCTGATCGAGCACGTCGAGCAGGCCGCGCAGCGCCAGCACACGCCCAAGGTGGCGTTCGTGGCACCGCCGGCCGACTACCAGTCCTCCAGCGGCAAGACCGTGGCAGCGAGCGATATCGACCTGCTGGTGCGTGCGTTGTCGATGGGCAAGCTGCACCACGCCATGATGGGTACGGCAGCGGTGGCCATCGGCACCGCGGCGGCCATCCCCGGCACCCTGGTCAACCTTGCTGCCGGTGGCGGCGAGCGCAGCGCCGTGCGCTTCGGTCACCCCTCGGGCACCTTGCGCGTGGGCGCCGAGGCGCGCCAGGTGAATGGCGACTGGACCGTTACCAAAGCAATCATGAGCCGCAGCGCTCGCGTGCTGATGGAGGGTTGGGTACGCGTACCTGGCGATACCTTCTAGAGGCAGCGGTGCTCGGCTCTCCTTTCACCCCATGTGAACAGAGAGACGACAATGAGTGCCAATGTTGACCTGAACGACCGCCCCGACTACGATCGGGTCCTGCAGGACATTGCCGACTATGTCCTGCACTTCAGGGCCGAGCCGGGGGAGGCGCTGGACACGGCGCGCAACTGCCTGATGGACACCCTGGGTTGCGGCCTGCTGGCGCTGCGCTTTCCCGAGTGCACCAAGCACCTGGGGCCGCTGGTGGAGGGTACCGTGGTGCCCCATGGCGCGCGGGTGCCCGGCACCGCGTACCGCCTCGACCCGGTCAAGGCGGCCTGGGACATCGGCTGCATCGTGCGCTGGCTGGACTACAACGATACCTGGCTGGCCGCAGAATGGGGTCATCCCTCCGACAACCTCGGCGGCATCCTCGCGGTGGCCGACCACCTCTCGCAAAAGCGCGTGGCCAACGGCGACGCGCCGCTGACCCTGCACACGGTGCTCGAGGCCATGATCATGGCCCACGAGATCCAGGGCGTGCTCGCGCTGGAAAACGCTTTCAACCGGGTGGGCCTGGACCACGTGCTGCTGGTCAAGGTCGCATCCACGGCGGTGTGCGCCCGGCTCATGGGCGCCAATCGCGAGCAGTTGCTGGCGGCCCTGTCCCAGGCCTTTGTCGATGGCCAGGCGCTGCGCACCTACCGCCATGCCCCCAATGCCGGCTCGCGCAAGTCGTGGGCGGCCGGTGATGCGTCGAGTCGCGGGGTGCGCCTGGCGGACATCGCCCTGCGCGGCGAGATGGGCATCCCCGGCGTGCTCACCGCGCCGCAGTGGGGCTTCTATGACGTGCTGTTCAGCCATACCAACAAGGACCTGGCGCTCAAGCCCGAGGGCAAGCGCGAGTTCAGCCTGTCGCAGCCGTTCGGCAGCTACGTGATGGAGAACATACTGTTCAAGATCAGCTTTCCGGCCGAGTTCCATGCGCAAACCGCCTGCGAGGCGGCGGTGACCCTGCATCCGCAGGTGCGCAATCGCCTGCATGAAATCGAGCGCATCGTGATCACCACCCATGAGTCGGCGATTCGCATCATTTCCAAGGTCGGCACGCTGGCCAACGCGGCGGACCGGGACCACTGCCTGCAGTACATGACGGCGGTGCCGCTGATCTTCGGCAACCTGGTGGCCGAGCATTACGAAGATGATTTCCATGCGGCGCACCCGACCATCGACCGCTTGCGCGAGAAGATGGTGATCGTCGAAGACCCGCGTTTCAGTCGCGAGTACCTGGAGGCCGACAAGCGCTCGATCGCCAACGCGGTGCAGGTGTTCTTCACCGACGGCTCGAGCACCGAGCAGGTGGTGGTGGAGTATCCCATCGGGCACCGGCGCCGACGCGCCCAGGGCATCCCGCTGCTGGAGGACAAGTTCAAGGCCAACCTGGCGACGCGGTTTACTGCGCAGCGTTCGGCCGAAATTCTTGCGCTGTGCAAGGATCAGGCGAGGCTTGAGGCGACGGCGGTGCATCGGTTCATGGATCTGTTCGTGATCTGAGGGGCGAAGCTTTTCAGAAGACAACAAAAAGCCCCGCCAATTGGCGGGGCTTCTTTTCACGCTATGTCCCGTCCTGAATAAGGTTTACACCTCCCATCCCGAATTTCCGGAGAGTCAGA
>OLII01000069.1_pt1 | contig 35429 bp, 27 predicted proteins | sample 1609481 | NCBI WGS metagenome assembly OLII01 (sample SAMN05416859, study PRJEB24817) | seawater metagenome | isolation source: Sea water | place: Canada:Atlantic | collected 2013-11 | reverse complement strand
GTCGGCAGCGTCAGATGTGTATAAGAGACAGAGTTTGCGCTTGAATGTCTGTTGCAGCGCTAAAGCCGATAGCGGTTACTGCTGATAATAAGTTTTCAGGTAAGCCAAGTGCGTCAAAGGTTACAGCATCATTTTTTTGTTCAGTCATAAATAAATTTCATCTTCTCAAGGCAGGCGAATAACTTGGGAGCAAAAATAAAAATCAATCACAAAGCTACCGACTATTTAACGGGTGCTAAATAGTAGTATTTAATAGCATTTGATTTAAATTGCTAAGTCTTAACCTGCGTACATATACGAGGAAACCACCAGGAAGACTTTAGGCGCATAGCGTTCTCTTGACGCTATATTTCTTGCTAATTCTAGGAGTGAATTAGCTGGGCAAGTCTATTGGGCGGTAAAACCCCACTCATCTCGATGTACTTATACATTCATTAACTATTCGATAGTTGGTATAAGTAAGTCGTTTTTCGGACTAACATAGGGTGAAATTCATTCAACCCGTTATCGAGGCGCGCATTATACAGAGATAAGCGAGATTGGCAAGGATTTTATAAAATGATGTCTTGATAAAGATTAGAATATTTACTTTTATGGGAGTTAAACAAAAACTTTCTTAATGATTCTCGGCCATCTTGTAAATCTTTAAACTTAGCAGCAACTACATTTTTATCATGGCGAACTAAGTCCAACTCTAATTTAACAGGCTTTTCTCCGCCAAGTGACATTTCCAACGACGATTGCTGTAAGTCTATATTTTTTGAAGGGTTAGTTGGCATTTTTAGCGTTAAGCCTGTGGCTGAGAGTGAAAGAACTTCAATTTCTTGTTCATGAAAAACATCAACTAGCGCAACATTCTTGGGGGTGTTTACTCGCCAGCTGCGCTCATTTCCCTGAACATCAATAATTTCAGGTGTCCCTAACTTTGGTGAAAATCCACCTAGTTCATCTACACCAAGGGTTACCGGAAACCAAAGTTGGTAGTGACTAACTTCAGCCAGTAAAGTTAATTTACTTCCAACAAGAATTTGTTTTAAAGATTGTGGTACATCTGCTTTTACACTTAACTGATGTTGTGCTTCTTCCACAACGCAATCACTCGCTTCATCGGTAAAGACGTTGCTGAAAAAGTCCAATTCTTCGGATGATAATTCCACTACAAACCTATGCAACTTGTTATTATTTTGTAAACAAGATAACAAGTTTTCTACACAAGTGCAATTTTCGAACAGTCGAGGTTGATTTTTATCCAAGTCTACACTAAGTAGTTACTCTTCATCACCAGTTAAAATATCTGCAAAGTTTTCTAATTTACCCAAGGCTAAACCATGGATAGATTTACGAGGGTATCGCCCAACTCTGCTGATTACACCGGCTTCAACATTCATCAATAACTCCAATGCTTGATCTATTGATTCAACGGCATAAATAGTAAAATCGCCTCGAGATACAGCATCAATCACTTCATCATTCAGCATTAAGTTAATGACATTGGTTTTCGGGATGATAACCCCTTGCTTACCCGTTAAACCTTTATCAAGGCACAACTGGAAAAAGCCCTCAATTTTCTCATTAACACCACCGATAGATTGCACTTCACCGTGTTGGTTAATAGAGCCGGTAATTGCCAAACTTTGATCGATTGGTAATAAGGTTATCGCTGAAATAAGCGCACAGAGTTCGGCCATTGAAGCACTATCCCCGTCGATATGACCATAAGATTGTTCAATCGCGATATTGGCTGAAATACTGACAGGAAAGGTTTGTCCGTACTTGTGACCTAAATACCCTGTTAATAGTAATACACCTTTTGAGTGAATAGATTTGCCTAAGTCTACTTCGCGTTCTATATCGGTTACACCTTCACTACCAGCATACACAGTGGCGGTAATTCTGGCAGGCGTGCCAAAAACACTATCGCCAATTTCAAGAACAGTTAAACCATTTACTTTACCAACAAACTCTCCTTCTGTACTGATAAGAACTTGTTGCTCTTTAATTTCACTTAACCAGTTCTCGCTCATTCGACCAATACGTCGCTTTTTAGCCGCTTGTGCTAAAGCAATATGTTGTGCGGTTAATTGCCCTTTACCACCTTGTTTTAACCAACAGTAATTAGCCTCATCTAACAAGTCATTTACCAGTACTATATTGGCTGACACTTTATGTTGATGTTCACCTCGCCTTAGCGCATATCTTACTAGCTCTAATACGGCTTCATCATTAACTTCTGGGTAATTGTGTTTTTCAGCACGCTGGCGAATTAATTGCCCAAAGGCAATCAAGTTACTGTCGGTTTTATCTAGGTGTCTGTCAAAGTCAGCTAATACTCTAAATAGCTCGGTAAACTCTTGATCATAGTCTTGAAGGGTGTAATAAATATCGGCTTCGCCAAGTAATACCACTTTTACTTGCAAAGGTATTTTTTCTGGCTGTAAGCTGTAACCTGTTGGCTGACTGTATTCAGAGTAAGGGTTTTCGATGGTAATTTGTTGTGTTTTTAAAGCAAGTTTTAAACGCGACCAAACCATAGGTTGGGTTAAGAGTTTATCTGCATCTAATATCAAATAGCCGCCATTAGCCTTATGCAATGCACCAGGCCTAATTAATCGGTAACTGGTATAGCTAGAGCCTTGAAAGCTTGCGAAATCTACATGACCAAATAAATTTTGATAAGTTGGGTTTTGTTCATAAATAATTGGCGCACCTTCAGCATCATCACGAGGCACCAGTAAATTGGGTAAAAAACGCTCTACCAATAATTTACGTAACTCTTTGTCTGTTGGCGTATCGTCTGATTCAACCACTAATATTTCTAATACCGCATCAACTACATGACTCTTAACTTTGGCTAAATAATCCAAAACCCCGGCATTGTTGCTAAACTCTTTTTCAAGCTCTGTTAAATAAGGCTTTATGCCTTGCTCTGCGGTTTCATATTTCAGCTTTCTTAGTTGATCAAAAGAGTGTCTCTTCCATAAAGGTAACTCTAATAGCTGCTCTGCAAGTACGATTTCTAGCTCACTCAGCAGCTGGTAAAACTTCGTTCTATCAGTTTCATTTAAGTTAGCAAACTCTTTATCATTTAATGGTTTACCTTCAACAAGTGGTGAGAAGCCCACCTCACCATTTTCTTCATATAAAACCACATTATCTTTTAACGCAAGCTCTTCAACCACGGCGATGGCTTGATCATATTGTTGGTTAAATTCTCTATCTATAGCGGATTTTTGTCTTTGGTAACCTGGGTTATCAAAAATTTCAGGAAATAAACTCAGCAAGCCATCAATAAATTTATTCATACTGGCTAATAGCTGCTTACCTTCACCGGGTTGTACAGATAAGGTTAACGGGATATGACTTTCATCAAAATTATTGGTGTAACACCATTCTTGAGGAGCCTTTTTTTTGGTTGCCAGTGTCGTTAACATTTGCTTAATCAACGTTTGCCTGCCGGTGCCATGTTCTCCCAGAGCAAAAACATTAAAACCAATTGCCGTCATGGACAAACCAAAATCTAACGCTTCTTTTGCTCGTTCATGCCCGACAAATGCTTGTGAGCTAGAGTCTTGTTTATTACTTACAGAAGTTTTATCAATGGAAAAGAGCTCTGCAGACAAGTGAGAAGTAAGAGAAGTAATATCAAGGCGAGTTTGTACAGCAGCGTGAGCAAGGGGTTTAGTCATGTATATCCTTAAGAGAATGCTATTTAATAACTGACGAAATCAATATCGATTTTTGGCTAGGGCTAATACTCCTTTTTATTAGAGTAATAGCCGTTAGTGTACTTACTAAATATTTTGCTAACAAGTTGATTATAAAAGTTAAGGCTTCAAAGGTAAGCGAGTAAAGTTATTTGAACCGCACTTTATACACTCACCGATTACGCTTGGGTGCATAATAGTCAATTTTTCACTGCACTGCTGACACTCTATAACACCAAAACCTATGGTGTCACCACTTTGGTAATGACCATCATGATTAAAGTCGTCAACTAATTCAGACCACTCTACCTGAGACTTGTCAGTTAGTTTTGCTAAGTTATCCCACAAGGTTTCATTTAATAATGCTAAATATACAGAGTGTTTAGCTTGAGAGCGATTTTGTTGATAAAAGTCATGTAAATCGTACCTTAAGTTATCAGTAAACTGCTGCAACTTTTCTTCAGACATGGCTTCTGCCGCGCTAGCGTAAAGTTTTGCCTGTTTAATAAATTCTTCGATATGTGGCTTTTGCTGAGTTTTCACGTCTTCAAGCCAAGTATTGAGCTTGTTATAAATATCAGCAAAGTAATCTTTTTGTTGTGACATTGTTATTTCCCCTGCGGCTATTACTTTAACTATAGGCTGAACTCTCGGTTTAGCTAAAGAAAAAGTGATAAATTAAGCTTGTTTATATTTAATTATGCTTGTTGTTACCCAGTGAGATAAGGTATTCTACTGCGATAATTTACCGTCGGTTTATTCGATATTTTAGTTCATTTACTTCAGGTAAAGGACAAGGTATTAAAAAAGTCGATAACACCCTAAAAGCATTCGAGAAAACCTTAATGGAAGCGATTTATAACCCTCAAGCTATTGAAGCAACAGTACAAAAGTTTTGGACTGATAACAACACCTTTCAAGCTGTTGAAAATCCAGAGAAAGAAAAATTTTATTGTTTAGCCATGTTCCCATACCCAAGTGGTCGATTACACATGGGTCATGTGCGTAACTACAGCTTAGGTGATGTTATTTCTCGCTACCAACGTATGCAGGGTAAAAATGTAATGCAGCCTATGGGTTGGGATGCTTTTGGTTTACCTGCAGAAAATGCTGCCATTAAAAATAAAACAGCGCCGGGTAACTGGACTTATCAAAATATTGATTACATGCGTAACCAACTGCAATCATTAGGCTTTGGTTATGACTGGAGCCGTGAATTAGCGACTTGTAAAAAAGATTACTACCGTTGGGAACAGTGGTTCTTCACTAAACTTTACGAAAAAGGCTTAGTGTATAAGAAAAATGCTACGGTAAACTGGGATCCTGTCGATCAAACAGTACTAGCAAATGAGCAAGTGATTGATGGTCGTGGCTGGCGCTCAGGCGCAATTGTTGAGCGTAAAGAAATTCCACAGTGGTTTATTAAAATTACTGATTACGCTGAAGAGTTACTTGATGATTTAGACCAATTAACTGATTGGCCTGAGCAAGTAAAAACCATGCAGCGTAACTGGATTGGTCGTTCTCAAGGTGTTGATATGACCTTTGAAGTTGCTGATTCAACCGAAAGCTTCGACATCTACACTACTCGCCCTGATACCTTAATGGGTGTTACTTATGTAGCACTTGCTGCGCAACATCCGCTAGCGGTAGCTGCGGCGAAAAACAATAGTGAACTAGCTGACTTTATTGAAGAATGTAAAAACAGCAAAACCACTGAAGCTGATATGGCGGCAATGGAGAAAAAAGGTGTAGATACTGGCCTTAAAGCGATTCATCCACTTACCGGTAAACTTGTGCCTGTATGGGCTGCTAACTTTGTCTTAATGGATTACGGCTCAGGTGCAGTTATGTCTGTACCAGGACATGATCAACGAGATTATGAATTTGCCACTAAATATGGCTTAGCCATTGAGCAAGTTATTGCCGGTCAAGAAGGCGATGACATTAGCAAAGCGGCGATCACTGAAAAGTCTACCTTGATCAACTCTGCTGAGTTTGACGGTTTAGATTTTGAACAAGCCTTTAAAGCAATTAGCGAAAAGCTAGAAAGTGAGAATAAAGGCAAAGTAACCACTAACTATCGTCTTCGTGATTGGGGTGTTTCTCGTCAGCGTTACTGGGGTACACCAATCCCAATGATTAACCTTGCTAATGGCGAATCAGTTCCAGTGCCTGAAGATGAATTACCCGTTGTATTACCTGAAGATGTGGTCATGAATGGCACAACGTCACCAATTAAAGATGATCCTGAATGGGCAAAAACAACTTATAACGGTGAAGAAGCTTTACGTGAAACGGACACCTTTGACACCTTTATGGAGTCTTCTTGGTATTACGCACGTTACTGTTCACCTAATGACGATACTCAAATGCTTGATCCGGCGAAAGCCAACTACTGGTTACCTGTGGATCAATATATTGGTGGTATTGAACACGCTATCTTACATTTACTTTACTCACGCTTTTTCCATAAATTATTACGCGATGTTGGTTTAGTTGAATGTGACGAGCCATTTAAAAAATTACTATGTCAAGGCATGGTGTTAGCAGATACTTACTACCGTGAAGCGGATAATGGCGCACAAGAGTGGATTGCACCAAGTGATGTAACGGTTGAGCGTAACGACAAAGGTCACGTCACTTCATCTGTTAGCAAAATTGACGGTGAACCTGTGTTATCTGCTGGTATGAGCAAGATGTCAAAGTCTAAAAACAATGGTATCGACCCGCAAGAAGTTATCGAAAAATATGGTGCTGATACGGTTCGTTTATTTATCATGTTTACTTCACCGCCAGAGCAAACACTAGAATGGTCTGATGCTGGTGTCGAGGGTGCGCATCGTTTTGTTAAACGTGTTTATAAATTAGTACATGACTTTAGTGAAAGTACTAACAATGAAGCCGCTGCAGATATTGCTAGTTTAAGTTTAAACAGCGATCAGAAAAAACTGCGCCGTGAATTACACAAAACTATTGCCAAAGTAACGGATGATATTGGTCGTCGTAATACCTTTAATACGGCTATTGCTGCAATCATGGAGTTGATGAACCACTTAAGCAAAGCCAAACTAAACAGTGCTGAAGATAAAGCGGTAATGCAAGAAGCTGTGCGAGCAGTAGTATTAATGCTTACACCAATCACTCCACATTTATGTCATCATTTATGGCAAGTAGTTGGCGGTAGTGACTTAAATGTAGAAGATGCCACTTGGCCAGTAGTTGACGACAGCGCAATGGTTGAAGACGAAAAGCTTATTATCGTTCAGGTTAATGGTAAATTACGTGCCAAGATTACTGTTGCTGCTGATGCAAGCAAAGAACAAGTAGAAGCGTTAGGCTTAAGTGATGAAAACGTTGTTAAGTTTACTGATGGTAATACTGTTCGCAAAGTGATTTATATCCCGGGTAAATTACTTAACATTGTTGCGAACTAAACTGTTTTGTCATTTATATTTAAAAGCCGTTTAATAAAGGCGCTGCTAACCGCACTGTTAACCACAAGCATATTAACTGCTTGTGGCTTTCAGCTGCGTGGTGACTATTTACTTGATGATGACTTACAAACTCTTTATGTCAGCTCTAGTGATGTTCATGGTGAGTTAACGCGTTTAGTAAAACTCACGTTAACGCATAATCAAGTGAAGGTATTGAAGCGCTCAAAGGCTGATGTTCCAGAGCTGAGAATAGTGTCAGATAATCTAGATAGACGAACACTCTCCTTGTTCTCTAATGGACAAGTAGCAGAATATGAACTTATCTACTCTGTTCACTATCAAGTGCGCTTTTCCGGCGAAGATGCAAAGGATTTTCGCTTTGAGCTTTATCGTGACTACCAAGATGATCCAAACTTAGCGTTAGCAAAAAGTAGAGAGCTATCGCTACTATTAAGTGAAATGAGAACCTCTGCAGCCGATAAAATATTACGCGATCTGGCCAGAATACAACCGTAATGATTGTTGATAAAAGGTCCGTATGAAGATTTACCACAACCAACTAAACAATACGCTAAGGCAAGGTTTTAAACCTGTTTGGTTGGTTTTTGGTGATGAGCCTTGGCAAAAAGATAATAGTATTGCTGAAATTAAGAATAGTGCTAAGCAACAAGGCTTTAGTGAAGTTATCCGCTTTAGCACCGACAATAGTTTTGACTGGCAACAACTTATTGATGAATACCAATCTTTAAGCCTGTTTGCTAGCCAAAGAATCATTGAGGTAGAGCTTACTTCTACTAAAGTTGGTGATGCTGGTAACAAAGCGTTATTAGCGCTATCTGAGCGACTTCAACAAGATATTAATAGTGGTCAAGTCCCGCAAGATGTGTTGTTCCTTTTTCATGGAGCAAAGCTTGATGCTGCGGGTGCGAATAGAAAATGGTTCAAAAACCTGACTCAACTAGGTTGTTACCTACCACTTTATGATATTGAGCATAAATCAATGCCACAGTGGTTGAACAACCAAGCAAGGCAATTACAGCTTAATATTACCCCTGAATTAACTGCACTACTGATTGAGCTTTTCGAAGGTAACCTCCTCGCCCTTGCACAAGAGCTTAATAAGTTATCACTGCTTTTTGGCTCACAGAGTATTAGCATTGAGCAAGCGGAATCATTAATCCTTAGACAAGCAAAGTTTAATCCTTTCCAAGTCATTGATGCTCTACTCGTTGGTGACTGCGGAAAATGTATCACCATGTTGGATCAGCTGCAGCAAGAAGGAACTGCGCCAGCACAAATCATCTGGGTATTTCAAAAGGAAATATCTCAGCTATACGATATGTTGAATTTGGTAGCACAAGGGCAAAGCTTGGCTGACATTTATAAACAATATCGAATTTGGGATAAGCGTAAACCTTTATACAAAGCAGCTTTAAGCAATATTAAGCTTGAAAACGTTAAACAGGCTATGTCACGTATTGCTGATATCGATTTGCTCAGCAAAACCACCAGTGAGTTTAATATTTTTATTTTACTGGCTGACTTAGTCATTACCTTATATCACGGTGAAAAAACTGCGGCATACAGCCTTGATTATGGTTAATATTTCACCTTGATTGGGAAGCTTTAATGACATTAAAACAACCTGCCCTAGGCATTTTAGGCGGCACTTTTGATCCAATTCATCAAGGGCATATAAAATCAGCCCAAGGGGTAGCTAAAGAATTAGGTTTAGAAAAGGTACTCCTGATACCAGCACACATTCCGCCACATAAAACCTCTGAGGAGTTAATCCCTCATGCTAGTGCCTCGCAACGTGCTGCCATGGTCGAGTTAGCTTGCCTAAACCACCCTTTATTTCATTGCGATACCCGTGAGTTAACTCGCTCTGGCCACTCATATACTGTTGATACCTTAAAAGAGTTAAAGCAGCAGCATCCTGAGCAGCCGCTTTATTTTATTATCGGCATGGACTCTTTAATGTCGTTTACCCGCTGGTATAGGTTTCAAGAAATATTAACCTTATGCCATTTGGTTGTGAATGCCCGGCCTGACTACCCGGTTGAAGCCTTTAATGATGAAACCAAGCAACTAATAGCAAACTACCAAACAACAGATGAAAATCAATTAACACAACGGCCAGCAGGCAAGATATTTTTTGCACAAAAAAGCTTCTTCCCTATTTCATCGACTCAAATACGACAAGACTTATCCCAACAAAAAGACTGCTCTGAACAACTTTTACCGGAAATTTCAGATTTTATTCACAAAAATAAGCTTTACCGTTAACCCTGCGCGTAAAAAGTGTTAATATCGCACTATTATTTATGATTGCCTGTATAAGGCACATCAAAAGCTACGATTAACGACAGGAATAACACCTTGGAAACTGAACAACTTAAAGCATTTGTCATAGAACAACTTGAAGACATGAAAGGCAGAGACATTATTGCGCTACATATTGGCGATAAAGCCAGCTTTGCTGATTACATGATTATTTGTTCTGGTAACTCTAACCGTCATGTAAAATCAATTGCACAATCAGTTGCCATTGAGTCACGTGCTAAAGGCGCAGAGCCAAGAGGCATGGAAGGTAATGATGTTGGCGAGTGGGCTTTAGTAGATTTAGGCGATATTATTGTTCATGTAATGACTGATGAACAACGTGATAAGTATAACTTAGAACAACTTTGGGCTGAATAAATTACTGGTTAAAAGGTAACAATAGCTTCGTTGGTTTCCATCGCAATAGTGGACTATTCCTCTATCAACCGCCTTGCTCTCGTTACTTTTCCAGCGCAATTTTACGCTACATAGTTATTAATTTATATTTAAGGGAAGCAACTTTCCTCTTCATTAACCACAATAATAAAGATTTATGAAACTCACTTTATATGCTGTTGGCAGCAAAATGCCTGCATGGGTTAGTCAAGGTTTTGAAGAATATAGCCGACGCTTTCCGAGAGATTTAAGTTTTAACCTAGTTGAAATTCCTGCAGGTAAGCGCGGCAAAAATGCTGATATCAATCGTATCCTTGCCAAAGAAGGTGAGTTATTGCTTGCCGCTATTCCAAAAGGAAGTCGTATTGTCACGTTGGAGGTGGAAGGACAAGCGTGGACAACACCAAAGCTTGCTAAACAGCTTGAAAGCTGGCAACTTGACGGTAGAGATGTTGCACTGCTTGTTGGGGGCCCTGAAGGCTTGTCACCAGCGTGCATCAAAGCATCTGAGCAAAAATGGTCCTTATCTGCGCTAACGCTGCCTCATCCAATGGTGCGAATACTTATCGCAGAAAGCTTATACCGAGCTTGGAGCGTTAACACTAACCACCCATATCACAGAGAATAACGTTTGTTAATGTGTGCTTTAGCCAATACTTTTGTCACCCACTTAATCTTAGCTAGAGTCAGCTAGTGACTCGTCGTGTTGCGATAAGAAACCATAGTGCGGAAGCAAACTTATTTGCTCGCCGCACGTTTATTGCTTTTTGTATTGTAGTGCTGGTATTACTTATCCTGCTAGGTAATGTCTTTACCTTACAAGTTGAGTCTTTCGAAAAATACCAAACACGCTCTAACTCCAACCGTATTAAATTACTCCCCGTGGCACCTAATCGCGGTCTTATTTACGATCGTAACGGTGTATTACTCGCCGATAATAAGCCCGTTTACAGTCTAGAAGTGATTGCTGAAGATGTTGATGATATTGAAGAAAGTGTTGCTCAAGTCAGTCAATTACTAAATATTAGCAAAGAGCGTCAAAGTAAGTTCTTTAAGCGAATGAAACGAAAGCGCCGCTTCAAACCAGTAGAGTTACACACTCGCTTAAGCGATCAACAAGTGGCTTTATTTTCGGTCAATCAACATAAGTTCCCTGGAATATTTGTTAATGCACGATTGAAACGTTACTACCCTTTTTCTGACTTGACTACACATAATTTAGGCTATGTTGCACGTATTAACCGTAAAGATGCTAATAAATTAGAACAAGAAGGTAAATCAGAAAATTATGCTGCTACCTATGGTATCGGCCGCTTAGGTATCGAACGATATTATGAAGATATGTTACATGGCAGCATTGGTCACCAAGAAGTAGAGATCAATAACCAAGGACGGGTGATACGTACGCTTAACTATACCCCTCCTCTGCCAGGTAAAGACCTAACGCTAACGCTTGATATTGAATTACAAATGATTGCAAAGCGCGCATTATCAGGAAAACGGGGGGCAATTGTCGCCATGGACCCACGTACTGGCGGCATATTGGCAATGTATTCAAACCCTAGCTACGATGGTAATTTATTTGTTCATGGCATCAGCAGTAAAAACTATAAAAAATTACTAGAATCGAAAGATTTACCGCTTATCAACCGCAGTGTACAAGGTTACCCGCCGGCATCGACGGTAAAACCATTTCTTGCTTTAACCGGGTTAGAAGAAAACATAATTACACCTACGACTATTGTTAATGATCCCGGTTGGTATCAACTAAAAGGCTTACCAAACAAATATCGCGATTGGCTACCTTGGGGGCATGGAAAAGTAAATTTACGCAAGGCAATTGAACAGTCATGTAACATCTACTTTTACGATCTGGCCTTTAAATTAGGCATCACTAAAATTAGTACTATGATGGAACGATTTGGCTTTGGCGAAAGAACAGGCCTAGATATTCATGAAGAAAGCAAAGGTATTATGCCTAGCGTTGCTTGGAAGCGCGCTCGTTATAATAAATCTTGGTACACCGGAGAAACACTTTCTGTCGGCATTGGCCAAAGCTATTGGACAGTAACCCCATTACAATTAACTCAAGCATTAACGACTTTGGTAAACCGTGGTGAGCGTAAAATACCGCATTTATTAAAAGCCAACAGTGAGTTAATCATCGAAAGTAGTGGTAACGCTTATCATCAGATTACGCCAACAGTTTATGAGCCACAAGCACCGCTTAAGTTAAAAAATGATGAGCATTGGAATGTCGTACTTGATGCCATGCATAGCACAGTTCAAACTGTTGGTGCCACAGCTCATGCTGCATTTAAAGGCGCTAAGTATGATGCGTCGGGCAAAACAGGCTCTGCACAAGTAGCCAGACGAAAACAGGGTGAAAAATATGACGCTAAAACCACCAGTGAAAATAAACGTGATAACGCTATGTTCATTGCTTTTGCGCCCTTTGAAAAACCAGAAATTGTCGTTGCCGTTGCCATAGAAAATGTCGAAAAAGGTGGTGGTGGTACCAATGCGGCCCCTGTTGCAAGACAAATTATGGATCAATACTTCGGTGATAGAGTTATCACCAGTCATCGACACAGATTTATTAAGCAGCCTAATTCAGCTAGCACCCACCAAGCAAGAGAGGCTGAGTAATGCGCAGTACCGGACAAGATCAACAAAAGGTTCGTACCCTCTGGCAACGACTTCATTTAGATATACCACTTTTACTAGGCATTCTAACGTTATTAGCTTTAGGATTATTTTTAGTTTACAGCGCCGGTGGCCAAGAAACCGGTGTAGTTATTCGTAAAGCAAGAAGTATCGGTGTTGCACTATTAGGCATGTTCATTGTGGCACAAATACCACCGTTGGCTTATCGAAAATGGGCGGTGCCGGTTTTTATCTTAGGCTTATTAATGCTGGTGAGTGTTTTACTCTTTGGCCATGTAGGTAAAGGCGCACAACGCTGGCTTGACCTAGGCTTTATTAAATTCCAACCTTCAGAAATTATGAAGTTGATTGTGCCAATTATGATTGCTTGGTTTGTTAGTCAGGAAAACTTGCCGGTAAAAATATCAACCGTGGTACTCGCCTTTATTCTAGTATTGCTGCCTACTCTACTTATCGCAAAGCAACCCGACTTAGGGACTTCTTTGTTAATAGCAAGCTCAGGTATCTTCGTCATATTTCTCGCAGGCGCAAGTTGGCGCTTGATCATGGTATGCGTTGGCTTAGCTTCTGCGTTTGTACCTATTTTATGGATGTTTTTGATGAAACCTTATCAAAAGCAACGGGTAATGACTTTCTTAAACCCTGAGCAAGATCCACTTGGCTCGGGTTACCATATTATTCAATCTAAAATAGCCATAGGCTCTGGTGGTATTAATGGTAAAGGGTGGCTGCAAGGTACACAATCTCAGCTTGAATTTTTACCTGAGCGCCATACGGACTTTATTTTTTCAGTCTTTAGTGAAGAGTTTGGCTTAATAGGTGTTGCCGCACTCCTTGCAGTGTATTTATTTGTGGTGATGCGCGGTTTATGGATTGCGGTAAATGCTCAGCATGCATTTACCAAACTACTCGCAGGCAGTCTTACATTGACTTTCTTTGTCTATGTATTTGTCAATATAGGCATGGTATCAGGGTTATTACCCGTTGTTGGTGTACCTTTACCTCTAGTGAGCTATGGCGGTACTTCAATGGTGACATTGATGTTAGGATTTGGCATATTAATGGCCATTAGTACTCACAGACGTTTTCATGTGTAATCAATAATTTAGGATTTTGCGCCTTGCTTTTAAAGAATATTACCCTTACTCATTTTTGCACAAAACCTTTTACTTACCTTTTATTGTTAACTTTTCTAGCAGGTTGTAGCACAGGTCGCTATCAACAAAAGCATGACAGTACACCAACTCGCCTGCCCTCTAGCGCAGAGTTAAAGGATGCAACGCCGCGTGCAGAACCATACTCTCGAGGTGGCAATAAAGACTATCAAGTCTTTGGCAAACCATACAAAGTTTTATCAACCGCTCATAACTTTGAACAAACAGGCATTGCTTCTTGGTACGGAAAAAAGTTTCATGGTCACCTTACCTCAAACGGTGAGATTTATGACATGTACGCCATGAGTGCTGCTCATAAAAACTTACCGTTACCGACCTATTTAAAAGTAACCAATGTCAACAATGATAAATCGGTTATTGTTCGCGTTAATGACAGAGGCCCATTTCACGAATCTAGAATTATTGACTTATCTTACAGCGCAGCTTACAAGCTTGATATGTTAAAAACAGGTACAGCTCAGGTGAAAATAGTTGCGATTACAAACTTTGATGAAAAAACCGGTAAAGTTATTGTACCAACAGCCAAAGCGACTAAAACGACTAAAGTTGCTTCAGATTTAGCACATACAGCTGTTAAAAATCCCACTACAAATAACAACAAAAATGCCATTAAATCTATGGGGATTGCTACCCCGTACATTCAAGTTTTTGCTACCAGCAAAAAAGACTTAGCAGTGACAACCGCGAAAAAATTAGCCGCACAATACAAGCAGCAAACAAGCTTTCCCGAGCAACAAGGTATATATCGAATTCAAATAGGGCCCATTAGCGATCTTGCAACGCTAAATGCACTGTTATTAGCACTAAAAAATAATGGTTATCCAAATGCTTACCCAAAAGCGGCGCCATAAAAACGAAACTCACTCAATTAGCTCACCTTCGGACCAAAGGTAAAGGATAAAGGATAAACTAAGAGCCTAAATGACGGTTGAGCGAACCGTGCTAAAATGTTGTTACAATAAAAATAATGTTTCTGTGCAATTATTGACAAAATCTGTTTTTTGCCCATAGCCAAGCTTTTTAGAAATGGTATACTTTCGTCCAGTTGATTTCCTTCACTTTTCACACACGACTAAAAATATGACTAAAAAAGCCCGACTTTCTGGTAAGTTTACCAACAATAAATTATTTACTCTTCTTAGTAGCGCCATATTTAGCGCCACCATAGCACTTGCCCCTACAGCTCAAGCTATCAGTATCATTCCTGATGCCCCACAAATTAATGCTAAAGGCTTTATCTTAATTGATTACACTACGGGTAAAATCATTGCAGAAGAAAATGCCGATACACAATTAGCACCAGCTAGCTTAACCAAGATAATGACTAGTTATATCATTGGTAAAGAGCTGGTTAGTGGCAACATCAAAAATACCGATAAAGTGATGATCAGCGAAAACGCTTGGGCTAAGAAATTCCCTGACTCATCAAAAATGTTTATTGAAGTAGGTACTGAAGTACCCGTAAGCTTATTAAACCAGGGGATTATCGTTGCTTCAGGTAATGATGCCTGTGTAGCTATGGCAGAGCATATCGCTGGGAGCGAAAGTGCATTTGCCGATTTAATGAATGCCCACGCTGAGCAGCTAGGCATGTCCAGCAGTTTCTTTGAAAACAGTCACGGCTTAGACAGCGACTCACATATGACCACGCCACGTGATATGGCAACACTTGCCATTGCTCTCATTCGTGATGTGCCTGAAGAGTACGCCATTTACAAGCAAAAATCATTTACCTATAACAACATCAAACAGTACAACCGTAATGGCTTATTATGGGATAAAAGCTTAAATGTTGACGGTATGAAAACTGGCCATACTTCTAATGCTGGCTATAGCTTGGTAACCTCTGCTACCAAAGGTGATATGCGATTAGTTACCGTAGTTATGGGGACAGCAAGCGAAAGAGCACGTAAAGTTGAAAGTAAAAAATTATTAAACTACGGTTTCCGCTTTTTTGAAACTATCACGCCTTACAAAGCCGGTGAAAAGTTTATCGCTAATCGTGTTTGGATGGGTGATAGAGAGAATGTTGATTTAGGTATTATTTCAGATACACCAATCACGATTCCTCGTGGTCAACGTAAAAACTTAAAAGCTAACTTTGAATTGAACCAACAACTGACTGCGCCATTAGCAAAAGGTACTGTTGTAGGCACTTTATTCTTACAACTTGATGATAAAGATATTGCTCAATATCCTTTAGTGACTTTAGAAGAAGTTAATGAAGGCAGTATGTTCAGCCAGTTAGTTGATTATGTTAAGTTGCAATTTGCCAACTAAAAATTGAATAGCTTGATTATCTAAAAGCCTCTTTATTGAGGCTTTTTTGTTTTTGGTAACCGCTGAGTAACAAATTAATATCAGCGTCTAGCTTTTAATGATAAAATAGCCTCATTAAGACTCAATCTCGCTCGAATAGAGAAGTAAATAAAGATGAAAACCAAGTTTGACGAATTATTAGAATTTCCAACTGTATTAAATTTTAAAGTTATGGGCATTGCCTGTGATGAATTACCTGATCTTATTATTGCTGAATTACAAAAGCACACTCCAGGAGATTACGCTCCTAAAATAAAACCAAGCTCAAAAGGCAATTACCATTCAGTGTCAATTGCCGTAACAGTTACCAGTAAAGAGCACATTGAAACTATCTATAAAACGCTTACCGCCATTGAGCAAGTACGTTACGTTTTATAACGCTAGCCAACAGTAATTAGAAAATAACGCTAAATTTACGAGGTTAGCCAAGTGGCATTAACTCCAACTGATGTAAAAGAGAGCCCATCTCTTGCTGATTCATTAGTTATCAGACAGCTTAATACTATGGATTACAGCCAAGTTTGGCACGCCATGAAGCGCTTCACTGATAACCGCGATGAAACCATAGCCGATGAGCTGTGGCTTGTTGAGCACCCTGCTGTTTTTACACAAGGACAAGCAGGTAAAGCTGAGCATTTATTGGTGCCCGGCGATATTGAAGTAGTCAAGGTTGACCGTGGCGGCCAAGTAACATATCACGGTCCAGGCCAACAAGTTATTTACTTTATGATTAACTTACGCCGTAAAAAAATTGGCGTCAGACAATTAGTAACCTTGATTGAGAACAGTATTGTGGCAGCATTAGCTGACTATAATATTACCGCTTATGCCAAAGCCGATGCACCGGGTGTTTATGTCGATGAAAAGAAAGTCGCTTCATTAGGATTACGGGTTCGCAAAGGCTGTTCTTTTCATGGTTTAGCCATCAATGTCAATATGGATTTATCACCGTTTCTTCGCATAAACCCTTGCGGGTATGCAGGTTTAGAGATGGTACAAACTGCCGATTTAAAAGGCCCACAAGATACCGCTAGCGCAAGTACCGCGTTAGTAAAACATTTAATAACCTTACTTGATGCTACTGACGTGAGTTATCAAAGCGGGTTACCAAACGAGATAGACGCACATCATGAGTAGTGACTTAACTTCAGAAATTAAGACTGCAGAAGCCAAAACAGCCAACCGTGCTGCTGGTGAAAAATTTCGCGATGCCGATAAACTAGCGCACATACCAATTAAGGTTGTTAGCTCAACAAAGTCAGAAATGTTACGCAAGCCTAGTTGGTTACGCATCAAGCTACCACGCTCAAGTGAGCGCATTGATAACATTAAAGCGAATTTACGCAAAAATAACTTACATTCAGTTTGTGAGGAAGCCTCTTGTCCAAACCTTTCTGAATGTTTTAACCACGGTACAGCCACCTTTATGATCTTAGGTGATATTTGTACACGTCGTTGTCCATTTTGTGATGTTGGCCATGGCCGTCCTTTAGCGCCAAATACTGAAGAGCCGAAAAAACTAGCGATTAGTTTAAAAGACATGGGGCTTAAATACGTCGTTATTACCTCGGTAGATAGAGATGACTTACGAGATGGCGGTGCTCAGCAATTTGCTGACTGTGTAAAAGAAATTAGCGAGCAAGCACCTAATACCAAAGTTGAAATTTTAGTACCTGATTTTCGCGGACGCATGGATAGAGCATTAGAGATCCTAAATCAGCACCCGCCGCATGTTTTCAACCATAATATGGAAACCGCACCACGCCTTTACACCAAGGTTCGCCCTGCTGCTAACTACCAATGGTCGTTAGACTTACTGAAGAATTTTGGTGAAGCTAACCCTAATGTGCCAACTAAATCAGGCTTAATGGTAGGTTTAGGGGAAACCAACGAAGAAATTCTGCAGGTGATGCAAGACTTACGTGATCATGGGGTAACTATGCTTACTATCGGTCAGTACTTACAACCAAGTAAAGATCATTTAGCAGTTGAGCGTTATGTTCACCCTGATGAATTTGCTATGTTTGAACGTGAAGCAGAAAAAATGGGCTTTGTACATGCTGCCTGTGGTCCCCTTGTTCGTTCTAGCTACCATGCTGACAAACAAGCATCGGGTGAAGAAGTTAAGAACTTCAATCCTACCGCTGACTAAACTCTGTTAGCTGTGTAACTCATAAAAAAAGCCAGTAGAGATACTGGCTTTTTGCATTTAACAAGCTAATTTCTTAGCATTACTATCAATAGAACTAAATTTTGAAACGCTCGACCAGCTCTTGCAATCGGTTTGTTTTCTGCTCAAGCTCACCACAAATAACCATCAAACGTTGCGCTTCAGAATTGGTTTCATCGCCAATATCATCAACATGTTTCATCACATTTTTAATGGTCTGTGAAACATGGTCTTGCTCTTGGGTAATTCCCACTATCTCTTTCATATTATGCTGGTTTTCATTAACCACGTTGGTAATTTCAGTTAATTGTTCATGCACGACATGTGTATCATCCATGTACTGATTCACTTGACCACGTGTCAGTTGCATACTATCTTCAGCGGCTTTCGCTTTCTCTTGTAAGTCAGTAATATTATCTTGAATACTTTGTGTCGACTCTTGTGTTCGTTTTGCTAATTGACGAACTTCATCAGCAACTACAGCAAAACCTCGACCATGCTCCCCCGCTCTGGCTGACTCAATAGCCGCATTTAATGCTAATAGATTCGTTTGTTCAGCAATATTACGAATAACATCCATCACTTCACCTATTGAATGACTGCTTATACGCAGCTCCTCGATGGTATGTACCGCAGTATCAAAATTATTATTCAACTGACTTAAGCCTTTCATGGCATTACCAAGCACACCTTGGCCTTTTTGCGAGGTTTCACTGGCGGTTAAGGCTGACGCAGATGCACTTAATATTTGCTCTTTAATGACATGTGCTGTTTCTGCCATTTGAGATACCGTATCAGTAGCACGGTGAACTTCCTGCTGAGATGAGCTTGTTTTATCTACCGTGATCTCACTCACATTGGCAACCTGTGCTGTTGTTTTCTTTAACGAGTCACTGGTTACTTGCACTTCGCTAACAATATTTTGAATTTGACTTACAAATTCATTAAACGCAACCGACAACTGCCCTATTTCATCTTGGCTTTTAACAGGTATGCGTTGAGATAGGTCACCTGCCCCGCCAGCAATTTCAACCAAAGCCAGTTTAACTTGATATAAAGGACGCAATAATTTCGAAGTTGTTACATATAAAATGATTAATGTAACCAATAAAATGCCTAAAATAATTAAAGCAGAATAAGAAATGGCTTGATTCACCGGTTCATCAATAAAGGATACCGGCACCATGATGGCAAGTTTCCAAGAGAGTTGTAGTTTTGGTAAAACTACCGGCATAAATTGCACATAATATTGCTTACCTTGCCAAGTTACTCTAGAGCTGCCAGTATCCTTAGTGCTTATTTGTTGTGCTAAAGCACTAAAACCATCATGATCGCTTTGTTTATCAAGTTCATCTAGCTTTATGTTGGTTGTTTCTCTTTTTTCAACATCAACATGAGCTAACTTTTCATCAGGAAAAACAATCATATCGTTATTATTATCGATTAAGAAAGCTTGCCCTTGTCCCTGATGTTTTATTTTTGAGACTATCGAGTCAACTGCATGTAGGTAAACATCTGAGCCACCAACACCAATAAAGTCATTATTAAAGTTATTGATAGGAAAGTTTAATGACAGGTAAAAGGTATTATATTTAGGCTCAAAAATAACACGGCTCACATTCCACTTTTGACTATCTTTCACTTCGTTCCACCAAGGGCGCTCTAGTACGTTGTAGCCTGCAAGTTGTGACACGCCATCTTGATCAAAGTACTCACCAGTGAAAGCTGAGCCAAAAAACACTGATGTTATATCATCTCTTAAGTCCACTTCTCGCTGTAAAACCGCTTTAACTTCAGAAAAGCTAGCACTATCAAGGTTCTTCCCTTTGTCCTTATGTTGCTCAAACCAAGCAATAAGGGCGGTATTCCTAAAGATGGTATCTGCTAAGGTCATATGATCTGAAAAGTAACTTTCTATGCCTGCAGCATTTAATTTTAAAGAACCATCAATATCGCGACTGAGTTGGGCACTAGTTTGGTCGCTAACAAAGCGCACAGTAAATATTGCGGTTAGGAGTAATACAATAAAAATACCAAGGGAAGTCGAGAGAACCAACTTGCTGGTAACAGAGTTTTTTATATTCATGAAGTACCTTGCTCATATCAATAACTTGAAGAGATCAGTTATTGGTTTTGTTAATAGTTATGCGCTTATAAGCTCCCTTTAATTAAGCTGCTAGTCATTCAAATAGTACAATTGGACAACATAATGATTATTAAGATAACAAAATGTATACAGTATATCTATCGCAAATTTTATTGATTCAAGGCTACCTTGTAACTAAAATGTTAATTATAATCATATAGATAGAAAAATAGATAAGGTAAACAAAAACTTATTCTATTGAATACATAACAATAAGGTGGGGAAAATCGACTGATGAGGTATTACACAAGTATCTGAGTTTTTTTGGCAGAGATTTAAATGACACGCTACCATTTTGTAAAAATGAAGGAATTTATCGTGATATTTCTTAAAAGCAGAAAATTTAGCAACATTAATTGAGGTTCGGTGCCTATTAACTCCAATAAAATCAATACCAGAGATTATAAAACAAGGTAATAAAAATCAGATAAAAAAAAGCCAGTTCGTCACTGGCTTTTATATTAAAATAGCTAAAAACTACCTCTTATTGGCTATACCAAGCATCCCAGTTAAAGTCCGCATCAACAGAATAGGCTCCTCTAAATAGTTCACCCCCTTTATGGGCTTTATCACTATTGTCACCGTCAGACTCAGTCCACTCGTAATCTTCCCATAAAGTAATTGCAGTATAGACGCCTTTATTTTCAAAAGACTCCTCTGTTTTTATCCTGATCAAGTCACGACCAAGAATTGCGCCACCTTGTGTTGCTGAGAAGGCAAACTCAATCACATTAGTAGCATAATCAGAAACTACGCCGTAATAAGTTTCATCATCATTTGTGCCTAAGGTATTATCATCACCATAACTGGTCAGCACAAAACTACTACCGGTTGCGTCAAAGACAATACGTTCATCTTCTACATACCAAGTAACATTAGCTAATTCAGCTTTGGTAAAGTTAGGTAGATTTGTTGAGCTTTCACAATCTGCAACCACAGCTTCAAAATCGTTGATAGAGTAAAATACCGTTGGTTTATCAGTGGTATCATCCCATGGTGACTCAGTATCACAAGTTAAACTGACGGTACCGGTACCGTCGCCACCGCCTGTTGAAGTTTCAACGAAAGTTTCACGATAATCCGTAGAGTGAAATTGCCCTGTTTCTGGCACAATGGAATAAATTCTAATTAACACGTTAAATTCACTTGTGTCAAAATCTAGATTATCTCTAAGCTCCTCAGCGAACATAGCAGCATCAATCGTCGCTGTAGTTGCATCTCTTGCAAGTGCTTCATCTTCGACAGAGAAGTAGTTACCTTGAGTATCACTTATTTCTACCCACACTGAGTCAGTCACTGTACCCTCTTGTAAAGTCCAAGAAATATCTAAGTCACTTTCAAGGTCAAAGTTTTCAAATGCTGTTAGCGCTTCTGCTGTTAAGGCAGGGAATCTTCCTTCAGTTTCAGGCAAGAACTGTAAAGTCTGTTCAAAACTAAACAGAGGATCACCGGTAACAGCTGGCATTGTTGCACTAGTAAGATCTAGCTCTTCGGTATACAGATCATATTTAATAACATCGCCTACAGCAAAAATGCTTGGGTCAACTTCACCTTCTGTCGAACCAAACGCAGCATAATCCCACTGATAAGCACCGTCAGTTTGGTTGTAAACTTGCAGCTCTCCTGGGCCAATATCCGTAGGGTTTCCTAAGTAGACAATATCTTTTACTGTGCCATCGGCGCCAGTGATAGTCATTGTAGCGGATGCAAGTGGCGCATCATTAGTGCCATTATTGCTAAAGTCATTGTCATAAAAAGACACATTTAAACCACAACCACTTGGCGTAGGATCGGTTCCATCCCAGTCATTACAATGGAATGTTAAGGTATCAGCTTCAAAAAATTGCTGATTACCAAGTAATTGCCAACCATTGACATCGTCTTTTTTCACATGCCAGCTCTCACCACCGGCTTCAACGATACCGTTAAATTTAACGCTAAAGTCCACCATGGCAGTACCCGCTGTAGAGTCGATATCACGAACAGAAAGACTAATAAAAGCAAGACCAATTAAACTGGGATCTGTTGTAATGTCAGTTAGAAATTGATTTTTCCCTTCGTCTTGATGAAGGAAGTCCTCACCAAAAAACACCTCAACGGTATCAAAGTTAGGTAAACCATCAACAAACAATGTACTGAAGTCATCAAAGAGTGCCGCTATTGCTTGGGTATCTGTGACAGCGGTAGTGATTGTTGCCGCGTCAACGACAATAGCCGTATCGTTATCAGCGGTATCACTGACATCATCTTCGATAGTAGAGCCATCTAAAATATTTTCGATGGTTGCAATATTGGTTGTTGGATCCGTTTCGATTTTAATAATATCTAACGCAGCATCTAATCCTGAATGATCAGCACTAAAACTGGTACTTAATAAATCGATAGCTGAATCTAAGCCCAGCGCATCAAAGACAGATTGTAATTTCTCTTGCAGAGCATCTTCTTGCGCCGCAATTTCAACAGGATCTAACGCAGTTGGCGCTGCTTCATCAAAGAAGTCTTCGGCAATTTGTTGAGCCGCATTAGCAATAATTAAATCTGTAAATGGCGTTATGTTTACCGTACTGTCTAAGGTCGCTTCCTCTGCATAAGAATGAAGCTTATAATTTTTACCACCAACGGTACCTTCTGCTCGAAGTCTGAACGGTGCGGTTAGCCCGGTAACATCAACAGAATATGTGCCATCGGCTTCTATGAGTTCAGAACGTGTCGCGCCTAATGCATCTTTAATCGTTACTGTACCTACAATTGCTGCGCCACCTGCAGCAGTCCCTGTTAAGGTTGGTGGAACAACGGTAACCGTTCTAGTAAGCGTGGTGACATTACCGGCTTTATCTGTTGCGGTAAAAGTTAAGGTATAAGTACCGGCAGTCATGGTATCAACACTACCGGTTGTTACCACATCTATAGCACCATCAATATTATCTGTAGCACTTGCCCCTGCATCTGTATATGTATCATTGAGCAAGAGAGTAACTTCAGTCTCTCCTGAAAGTGTCAGTGAGGGGGCTACTTTATCAATATCAACAACGGGATCATCAGAGCTACTGCCACCACAAGCAGTTAACAATGATGTAGTGCTAAAGAGTAAAAAGAGTAAAGTTCGTGGCTTGCTTAGAAAATCCTTTCTTATTTTTTTCATGATCGCTTTCACCTTGTTATGAGTACTTAAGTAAACATAGATTAGGAGATCAAATATCGCTATATGAAATAAAGAAAACTTAGTTCTGATCAGGTTTTTAACCCAAAAGTACTTTAGGGTTTTTAGGATAGAATTTATCTGGCATGCTACTAATGTGTTCAAAAAAACGGGTATCTTTATAGGGCAGCTTCATAAAACCAGAAATACCAACGCCGTTAATTGTCGGTAACAGCGTTAAAAGTTGCGCCAAGCAAGCTTTAAACTCAGCCTGTTTTTCATGATTTAACAGCATTAAATAGCTATGGATTTTTAAATGTTTTGGCAGCACTTCAAAAATGATACAACCTGTGTGGTGAATAAGATTAAGTTTGGCAAGCACTGCCATCAGCTCATCAGGTAAATGTAAATATTCATCAGGGTCTTTGCCATCTTCAAAATAAGAGTGCAATCGCGTTATATCATCAACATCAGGAACATCACTGACTTCAAAGCTAATTTCTTGCTCTTTATTCGCGATGAACGGCTCGCTTTCGCTAACGCGTTCAACATGTAAGGTTTTCCGCGCATTAAACAAGCAACTTTTAAACATGCCCACGCGAAAAATACCTTGCGCTAAATAGATAATATTATTAACCGCACTGGTAAATGAAGCTTTTAACGTTGGGTCAAATAAGGTGAGATTCGAGTCAATATAAACCCCCTCTTTAGCCCAGCGTATTGCTAAGCCACCAACTACCGGGAAGTTCCCTAAGCGACTTAATGCCGCAATAAAAGCCTTTTCATTATCGCCCATGCCCATAAGATAGTTTTTATAATATTTATCAAGCTGCGCATCATCTATACCTGACAAACTATCACTGTCTGTTTGCTCCCGTAAAAAAGACTTACGAGAGCCATAAACAACAGTATCTATTTGCTCGGTTTGCCCTTTAGCTTTCGCTTTTATCCAAACAGGAATTTGTGCGACTACCTCGCTATTTGTAGGGTTATCTGCGAGAACAACTTGCTTTAAATAATTTAAATTATTGAAGAAATAATCACCTGCTTGACTGCGTAGTTTTTTATCATCACTAAGCATACCCGTTAACACTTGCGCTAATAGCTTTGGCAAACCTAGAGCGTTAGGCGGAATAACTTTGACGCCATAACGACATGATTGTCCTGAGGCCAAGGCATATAGCGTTGCAGCTAAACCTTGTTCATCAAATCGTGGGCTCGATAAACCCCCTTCAAGTTGCTCTGGGCCGATAAAGTAAACATCACCTAAGCGAGCATTACTATTTTGTAAATCACTGCTCATCAATTCCATGACATTGGTGCTAGTACTTTGCTGGTTACAGTCTAATTGCGCATTAACCGAGGATCCCCAGTCAATCAACTGCACTTTACCTGTGTTTTTATCATAAACAAGATTTGAGGGCTTTATGTCACCGTGAACTATCGGTTTTAACTGTCTGTGGTTATTGGCATTTCGAAGGTATAGCAATATATCTGCAACTTGCAGCGCAATGCTAACGACAAGCTCAGGCGCTAGTGGCCCTACTTGATGAGATAATTGCTCTAAATCTATGCCGGGTGCGCGAGTCATTTGCAAAATGCACTGGCGCTTTATTTTCTGATAATCAATGACTTTCGGTATTTGCGGGTGATTAAGTTGCCCTTGAATATCGGCTTCATCGGCTAACCTATCTTGCACATGTTGTGGTAAGTTAATCCGTGAAAATTTAAACACAACAGGCTGTTCACTTTCACCGGCGACGGTAGTTTTTATTGCAGAGAACACAAAACCATAAGCCCCTTTTCCAAGTAGCGCAACCTTTTCAAAACCAAGCTGTTTTAATTGTTGCTGACAAAGTTCAACCCACTGCTTTAATTTGGTCGCATCTTTATGACTAAGCAAATAGATAGATTGCTCTTGGGCGATATAGAAATGTTGCAGCTTTTTATTGGTCACTTAGTATTACTACTTTACAAGGGCTATTGTATAAGCCTAAAACTACCGATATTTAAAAGTAATCTCAAGGATTTAATGTCAGCCAGACATTGTTATCAGCAATTAAGCAAAATCATCTATCATTAAGCAATGATTAGCTAATACCATGCTCTCTTAGCTTCATCGCTATTTTATTATGTGAAACATTTAACCGCTGAGCTAAACTTCGCGTTGTAGGAAACATTGGATGAAGCTGCTTAAGTAAACTTGCTTCAAAATTTGCTTGTGCCGTTGACCAGTCTTTAATGTTATCGGTGGAGATCGTTAAACTTTGTTGATTTTCATCGGCAAATTTACTCAGTACTTGCTGTAACTCTATTGTGCTAATATCACCACCGTCGTTTAAGGCAACAACACTAAATAATACATTTTGCAGCTGCCTAATATTACCTGGCCAGCCATAACTGCCTAATAACGCTTTAGCTTGCTTAGTAAGCTTTGGTTGCAAACAGCCTGCTTCTTGAGCATTACCGACTTGCTTAACAGCATTTTCAATAAAAAATTGTCCAAGTAATTCGATATCATCACTACGCTCTCTAAGCGGAGGTAACTCAAGGCTTAACACGTTTAAACGATAATAGAGATCTTCTCTAAATGTTTTTTTCGCAATCAGTTTCGCTAAATTTTGATGGCTAGCACTTAAAATTCGCACGTTGGCCGTTAACTCTTTAGTGCCACCTACTCGCCGATAAGTTAAGTCTTGTAAAAACCTTAGCAACTTAGCTTGCAAGTACGGTGACATTTCAGCAATTTCATCGAGAAACAAACAGCCGCCTTCCGCTAATTCTATCAGCCCTGGTTTACCGCCCTTTTGCGCGCCTGTGAAAGCGCCGCTGGCATAGCCAAATAACTCACTTTCTAGCAACTGCTCTGGTAACGCAGAGCAGTTAACCGCTAAGAATGGTGCTTTTGCTCTGGCACTTGCTTGGTGTAATGCACGGGCAATTAATTCTTTACCCGTTCCCGTTTCTCCGTTGATAAGAACAGGTAAATCTACATCAGCAAAACGCTTGCCTTGCTCTTTAATCAAACGAATACTTTTTGACTGACCAATAATACTGTCAAAACTATGCTCTTGATGACTTTGTAATAGTGATATTTGTCGCCCTAAAGTATTCATCGAACGAAACAATAACACAGAGCCATTTAGCTGATTTTTCTCATGACTTTGCTTTTTATCCGCTCTGGAAGACAAAACTGGACTTATATCAAGAATATAAGCTTTTCCCTCAATGTTAATTGCTTGACTACTGGTGACACTGCTATAGATATTATTAGGAATTTTCTCAATAAAGTGTTCAATGGACTGACCTAAATAAATCGATGAGTTTGCTTGCTGTTCATTGGCTGTTTCTTCACCATGATCTTCTGATGGCATAAGTTGCAGACTTGCTTGATTCATCGCAAGAATAATACCGTTACTATCAAGATCGATAATAGGCTCAGGTATTTTATCGAGCAATGCTTGTAGATGATTTTCACGTTGCTCACTCGGGAGTAAATCTATCTGCTTAACACTTCGCACACCCGCCACTACATCTAAACAATACTTAATGTGTTTTAAACTAAGCTCTTCATATTCCACGTGAACATAAGTGAAGCAACTGATAATTTCTACGGCTTTTAAGTTCCAAGTTTGCTTAGCAAATATCGCGAGTATCTCCTGAGAGATACCAATTCGATCGTTAGATTCAATGACTATGCGCATAGTTAATTATTCAAAAATGACAACTGTACTACAATTATTACACAGTAATAAAATTAGTACAGCTATCATTTTAAACAAAAAACATAAGAGTAAAACAAATACAGGCAGTAATTTAGCTAGTTAGCTGACTTAAAAGACTAAAAAGCGGCTAATTGCACAACTGACAAGTAAGTGAAAAACTTTTCCTTTACTTGCGCTGTAATACAATTATTACAGCAGTTTATAAACATCTCATTTATAATGCGGCAACCATTTGATTTTAATGGGTTTTATTAATTGGCAACATAATTGCAACAAACACTAGAGAATAAACGCAACAATAGCCAATTAATAATTATAATTTCCCAACTTTGGAACCCGTTATGAGCAAATTTAATTCGAAGAACATTGAAACCAACGCTATCCATGCCGGTAGAATAGATGACAAACAATTTGGTTCACTCGCCACGCCTTTATATCAAACCTCAACTTTTATCTTTGATAATGCCCAACAAGGTGGCGAGCGTTTCGCGGGAGAAAGTGAAGGCTATATTTACACACGCTTGGGTAATCCAACCACGCGTCAGTTAGAGCAACGTGTTGCCGCAATGGAGTGTATGGATGATGCCGCAGCAACTGCTACCGGTATGGCAGCAGTTTCTGCAGCGTTAATGACTAATTTACAAGCCGGCGATCACATGATCTCTTCTAAAGCTGTATACGGTTGTTCATTTGCCTTGATGAGCCACATGTTCAAAAAGTTTAATATTGATGTAACTTTTGTTGATATGACCGAGCCGGAAAATATTAAAGCAGCCATTCAAGAAAATACTAAATTAGTCTTTTTAGAAACACCTATTAACCCTAACCTTGTCGTGTTAGATCTTGAAAAAATCTGCGCTATCGCCAAAGATAATAATTTACTCTCAGTGGTTGATAATACTTTCTTAACCCCTGTTTTACAGCAACCGGCTAAGTTTGGTGCGGATATTGTTATTCACAGTGCGACCAAGTATTTAAATGGTCATGGTGATGTGGTTGCGGGTATTGTTTGTGGTAGTTTCGAGATGATTAATGAAATCAAAATGACCACCTTAAAAGACATTGGCGCCACCATGAGTCCACACGACGCATGGTTAATTATGCGCGGTATAAAAACCTTACCTATTCGTATGGACAGACATTGTAGTAATGCCCAAACAGTTGCTGAGTTTTTAGAAGCGCACCCGATGGTTTCATCAGTATACTACCCTGGACTTAAGAGTCATTCAGGACATAAATTTATTGGCAAGCAAATGAAAGCGGCTGGTGGCGTGATTGCGTTTGAACTAAACACTGACTTAGCGGGTGGTACTGCCTTTATTGACCAAATGCAGCTTTTCTCTATTGCGGTAAGTTTAGGTGATGCTGAATCGTTAATTCAGCACCCGGCTTCTATGACCCATTCTCCTTATACCCCAGAAGAAAGAGAAAATGCAGGTATTAGTGATAGCTTGATCAGAATATCTGTAGGTTTAGAAAATGTTGAAGATATTATTGCTGATTTAACCCAGTCGTTAGAAAAGTTAACTATTAGCAAAAATAATAATGTAACCAATATTACCAGTGCCGCTTAATAAGTTGCTAGCGTAAAAGATAAAAAGCCTCAATAGTTTTTCAACTTATTGAGGCTTTTTTATGATTTATTTTTAGTTATTTTTAGTTATTACTTTTCAGAAAAAATAACCGCTAATTGAGGTAATAGCTTTTCTTTTAATTCAGCTAAAGCTTCAGCTGAATATGGGCTTGCTGCTTGCTGCCCCCAAATAGGTTTAGGCCACTGGCTATCAGTTTTAAAACGAACTACATGGTGAACATGTAATTGCTCAACAACATTACCTAATGCGGCAACATTCATTTTATCGCCAGCAAAAGCCTGCATTAATAATTCACTCAATAAACTCGACTCATTGAGTAATTGTTGCTGTTGCTGCCAATCCAATTGATAAATTTCAGTGATATCGGCAACCTTTGGCACTAAAATAAACCAAGGGTAAGCACTGTCGTTGGCTAACAGTAATTTACATAGCGGTAGCTCTGCTAACTCAATGCTATCTTTTACTAACTGTGGATGTAAGGTAAAAGCTGGCTGTTCGCTAGTAACTTCGCTTATGTTTTGCTTGCTATCTTCGCTCATTATTAATCCTTATTATCTTTTATTTTTACGACCACGACCACGGGCAGCTTTTTTAGCTTCTCTTGCTGCAATTCGCTTTTCTTCAAGTTCAGCAAAGTGTTTATTTTCTTCTGCGATCATCTCAGGTAACTCCCAAGATAACGTACCTAAGGTTTTATCACGAATTTCATTAATTAAAATAACCGATGCTTTATGCAAATCAACCCGACCACCACTTTTTACACAGCCGCGTTTTCTACCAATGGCTTCAATTAAATCTTCTTCGTGTTCTGGTAACTCTTCAAGCTTATAGCGCTCCATGACACGCTTAGGGTATGCTTTAAGCAAGTAATCTGCGGCAAAATAAGCAATATCATCATGATCAAAGGCGGTATCTTTAACTGCGCCTGACACCGCTAAACGGTAACCTGAATTTTCATTAGCAATTTTCGGCCATAACATACCCGGCGTATCAAACAGGTATAGTCCTTCTTCAAGGCGAATACGTTGTTGTCCTTTAGTCACTGCAGGCTCATTGCCTACTTTTGCTTTTGCTTTACCTACTAAGGTATTTATCAGTGTTGATTTACCGACATTGGGAATCCCCATAATGACGGCATTAAGCTGTTTGCCTTCTTCATCTTTATTGGGAACAAGTTTACGAATCAACTGTGGAATAGTTTTGGCAATTGACGGGTTATCAGTTGTTAGCGCAATGGCTTTTACATTGTGCTGTGACTCTAAATAATCTAACCAAATTTTAGTGGTAGCGGCATCGGCTAAGTCACTTTTATTAAGGATTTTTATTAGTGGCTTATCACCTCTGATCTCTGTGATCATCGGGTTTTCACTGCTGAATGGTAAACGCGCATCACACACTTCAATCACCACATCAATTTGCGGTAATATTTCTTTAATTTCTTTTTGTGCTTTGTGCATGTGGCCTGGAAACCAGTTAATAGCCATGAATATCCTAACGAACTAATAAATAATGCCGGCAATTTTAACAAGCTTTTAGTGAACGTGGCTAGCCAAACTAACTATTTAAATGGTTATTCAAACTATTGTGATGGCAATGAGGCAAATGACGCGCTTTATATTGTCTTGGACTTAAGCCATAAAACTTCTTAAAGCAACGACTAAAATGACTGGTATTGGTAAAGCCTAAGGTAAAGCACACTTGTGTTACCTGCTGGCCTTTTTTCAATAACATCGCTGCATGTTTTAGGCGGGTTTGTGATTGATAAGCTATTGGACTGCAGCCTAAATGCTGCTTAAACTCATGAAAAAACTTAGTGCGACTCATACAGGCAATACGCGCTAGCTCATCAATATTTAGGCTTTCGTGTAAGTGTAATTCTATATAATTAATCGCGGCATTTAAGCCATTATGATCCGGCTCTTTATTTGAAAAGGCTAAAATAAACTCACGTGTTTGCTGGTGTAATAATCGAATAGTTAACTCTGAAACGGCTAAGGCAACCATAGCACTTCTATCAGGGTGGTTTTCTGCATAAATTTGCACAATACGATTTAGCACATTTTGTGTTTCACTATTATGATGAGTGTGCACTAACTTATTATCATACTGCCAATGACCAAATGCCTTATTCAGTGGCTGTTGCTGATTTAGCATTGCGCTAACTTGTTGCACCCTATCACTTGAAATCTCTATTGCTAAACAAGTTGTTGGATCGCCAATTTGAGCAATCGGAAAGTCTATTTCTACCGTGCTATCTGGCGCCATAATAAATGATTCATGAGGCAGAAACTCTCCATGAAAGTTATCCGCCGTACTGTGCATCACCTTCTTACCTGTCACCATAGCGCAAAAGAGTAGCTGATCAGATTTTAACTGCACCCGTTCAGCTTGCTGGTAAGTATCATAAATACTTAATTCAGACTCAGGCCCTGCAAAGGTTAATTTATTTTCAACCAACACTTTTGGAGTCTGCCTGACATTATCTATTGCTTGAGTGATCATAAAGTTAATCCGTTAATTTGAACTAATAGGCAAGTTTTTTGAATTTACAGCACAGTTAAATCAAAGCTAATTGACTAAGGTAAATAACTCGCCGTCATATTACAACTACAAAATATAACAATAATAACCGCATATAAAAGCAAATTAATTGCTTAATAAGCGAACAGCATCAGAGGAATGATTATGATTTATGCAACACCCGGCTCAGAAAACGCAGTAGTAAACTTTAAAACACGCTACCAAAACTTTATTGGTGGTCAATGGGTTGAACCACAAAATGGTAAGTATTTTGACAATATTAGCCCGGTCAACGGACAAGCTTTCTGTCAAATTCCTCAATCTGATCACCTTGATATTGAATTAGCACTTGATGCAGCTCACCAAGCCAAAGATGCTTGGGGAACAACTTCAGTGACTGAACGCTCTAATACATTATTAAAAATTGCCGATCGTATTGAGCAAAACCTCGAGCTACTTGCGGTAGCAGAAACTTGGGATAATGGTAAAGCGGTCCGTGAAACATTAGCTGCCGATATTCCATTAGCGGTAGACCACTTTCGTTATTTTGCTGGTTGCTTGCGATCACAAGAAGGCTCTCTAGGCGAGCTTGATGAGAAAACCGTTTCTTATCATTTTCATGAGCCTTTAGGTGTTGTTGGTCAAATCATTCCTTGGAATTTTCCAATACTAATGGCCGCATGGAAACTAGCGCCTGCATTAGCGGCAGGTAATTGCATTGTACTTAAACCCGCTGAACAAACCCCAGCTTCAATTTTAGTATTAATGGAATTAATAGAAGATATATTACCTGCAGGTGTACTTAATGTTGTCAATGGTTTTGGCGCGGAAGCGGGCGAAGCATTGGCGACCAGTACCCGTATTGCAAAAATTGCCTTTACCGGTTCAACACCTGTTGGCGAAAAAATAATGCAAGCCGCCGCAAAAAACATCATTCCATCTACAGTAGAGTTAGGCGGTAAGTCGCCAAATATTTTCTTTGAAGATGTACTTGATCATGAAGATGAATATTTAAGTAAATGTATTGAAGGTGCTGTGCTTGCTTACTTTAACCAAGGCGAAGTTTGTACCTGTCCATCACGTTTATTTGTACAAGAAGATATATACGATAAGTTTGTCGAAAAAGTTATCGAACGTACCAAAGCGATTACTCGCGGAAATCCATTGGATACTACAACCATGGTTGGCGCGCAAGCTTCAAAACAGCAATTTGATAAAATCCTCAGTTATATCCAAATTGGAAAAAATGAAGGTGCAGAAGTATTGATGGGCGGTAATGTTGAACAACTGACGGATGAGTTAAACAGTGGCTTTTATATTCAACCTACCTTACTAAAAGGTACTAATGATATGCGTGTATTCCAAGAAGAAATTTTTGGACCCGTTATTTCATTAACCACATTTAAAGATGAAGCCGAAGCACTCGAATTAGCAAATAGCTCTGAATTTGGTTTAGGGGCCGGTGTTTGGTCACGTGATATGAACCGTGCTTACCGTATGGGGAGAAAAATTGAAGCGGGTCGAGTGTGGACTAACTGCTACCACATGTACCCTGCGCATGCTGCCTTTGGTGGCTATAAAAAGTCGGGAGTTGGCCGTGAAACCCATAAAATGGCACTAGAGCAGTACCAACAAACTAAGAATTTGTTAGTGAGTTATGATGTAAACCCGCTAGGCTTTTTCTAGCTTTCAATAAAATATCAACAAATAACATAAGTATTTACATAATGCCCATATCACATTGCTGATATGGGCATTTTTTTCTGGCTAAGCCTGGGCTTATTGATGATAATGCTAATCATTAAATAGTATTTGTTAGAAAGAAGTTAGTTAATACCTATGAGTAAAAAATTCTACGTTGTCTGGAAAGGCGCAAAAACCGGCATATTCACTACTTGGCCTGAAGTACAAAAACATACTGCTGGTCGCTCAGATGCGCAATACATGGGTTTTGAATCAAAAACTGCTGCTGAAGAAGCATTTGCCTCTACCTATACCAAAGCATTAATGAAGCGCTCTTTGAAAAAAGGCAGTTCAGGCACAACTCCACACTCTAAAGGAAGAAGTACCGCTAAGAGTAGTTCTGCCAGTGCGACAAAAATCAGCCCTAATGGTCCAAGTGATGTTGAAATCTATTGCGATGGTGCTTGCTCGCCGAATCCTGGCAAATCGGGAACAGGTATTGCGGTTTATGAATCAGGTAAGGTGACGTCTTTATATTACGGCTTGTATCAAGCAAATGGCACCAATAATACCGCTGAGTTGAACGGCTTACTTTCTTCTTTTCAGCTTGCTGAGCACTTTATTAAAAAAGATAGTGAACAAAGTATCTGTATTTTATCAGACTCAAAATACTCTATTGATTGTATTACCAAGTGGGCTAAAGGTTGGCAAGCAAAAGGCTGGACGCGCGGTAAAGGCGAAGAAATTAAAAACTTAAGCCTAGTTCAGCAGTGTTATGCCTTATATAAAACCATACAGAGTAAAATCACCATTCGACACGTTAAGGGTCATGCCAATATTGAAGGCAATGAATTAGCCGATAGAATGGCCGTTTTAGCGAGGAAGCAACAACAGGCATCCATGATCCGATATAGTGAAGCTATCGATATTAAAGCCATTTTAGCAATGGAGTCGGGCTAACTCGCCCTTATTGGAAAACTATGTACTTAAATATTCTGATAACTATTGCATTATTACTGCTAACGGCTGTAATACTCTCGCGACTTTTTAGTTTTCCAAAAAATATTTGGCTACTCTTTATTGCTCAGCCATTAGTTGGCTCATCAGCGCCAATTATTGTTTTTATTGGCGGCATTTTATCAAGTGAGCTGGCAAGCGATCCTAGCTTGGCGACCTTACCTATAACATTAATGATTTTAGGTGTCGCCGCAGGTTCAATACCCGCAGCCATGTTAGCCAAAGCAAAAGGCAGACGATTTGCGGTATATGCTGGTTTAAGTTGTTTATTAATTGCCAGTATTACCGCCTTAATATCAGCTAAAATTGCTTCTTTCGAATTATTTGTTTTCGCCAGTTTACTCATTGGCGTTGGTGGTTCATTCACGCAACAGTTGCGTTTTGCCGCCATTGAAAGCACGTTAAATAGTGAAGATATTCCCAAAGTCTTATCAATATTAATGTTAAGTGGCGTATTTGCTGCATTTTTAGGACCTGAAGTCGCTGTTGTTGGTAAAAACCTTATTAACTCGCCACACGGTTATGCTGGCTCTTTTGTATTACTCGCCGTATTAATCCTTGGTGCAATGCTAATTATGCTAGCTTTTAAAAACCCAATCATTAAAAGCAATGAAACAGTGGGCAACACTAGACCATTAAGTGAAATTGCCAAACAGCCAATATTCCTTATCGCAATATCTACCGCGACCATCGGCTTTGCTTTGATGAGCTACTTAATGACGGCAACACCAATAAGTATGCATCACATGCAATCCCATAGTTTACAAGAAACTAAATGGGTTATTCAAAGCCATATTGCCGCCATGTATATCCCCTCTCTTTTTGCACCTTGGCTAATTAAGCATCTGAAATTAAAAGGTTTGATGATAATAGGCACGCTAATTTATACCATAGTCGCTTACATTGCACTTTCTGGTCATGAAGTAATGCATTACTGGTGGGCATTGATATTACTGGGTATTGGTTGGAACTTCTTATTCTTAACCGGGACATCACTATTACCTCAAAGTTATCAAGACAGCGAGCGACATAAAGTACAAGCCACCAATGACTTTATTTTATTTGGTTTTCAAGCGGCTGCATCACTTTTAGCAGGCTGGGTATTATTTAACGCTGGCTGGCATTGGGTGGTACTAACCAGTATCCCCTTTATTCTGGTGTTATTTGCAGTCATTGCCTTTTATCATAAATATCAGCAAGGTTTACAGCTAAAAGCAAAACTGTAATAGTTAACCTCAGTTCGGGATAATACATAGCTCCCTAGCAGCTATTTTTCCTTAGTTATGAAGTGCTATCCCTGCACTTCACCGCTGTGCGGCAAGCTAAAGCAGTGCAAAAGTTATCCTGTAACTTTTGTCTGCGTTAAATTCATAAACAATAGAATAACTATTCTTAATGAATTTGCCTTGAA
>OLII01000068.1_pt1 | contig 35817 bp, 57 predicted proteins | sample 1609481 | NCBI WGS metagenome assembly OLII01 (sample SAMN05416859, study PRJEB24817) | seawater metagenome | isolation source: Sea water | place: Canada:Atlantic | collected 2013-11 | reverse complement strand
CGAGATCTAGTACGGTCTCGTGGGCTCGGAGATGTGTATAAGAGACAGGAAAATAGGCTGGTAGAGATTGAGACAATGCAAAAACATATTCGCACCTACCTGTCAGGTGCATCAACAATGGGACGGGCGGAATAATGCACACCAAGGGATCACTGGAAGCAATCGCCAAGCAATACGAGGCAATGGGGCGCCAGTTTATGTCAGCCGGCGAGACACGCGAGGGGTTGCAATGCGCAATGGAAGCCAACAAGGCGCGCGACAAAATGGATGATGCACCAGCGCGCTATTTCCCGCCGTACATGCTGCGGCATTGCATCAAGCGCGGCTACAATCCTGAGAGATTCGCGGATATGTGGAATGGGGTGCAATAATTATTTCAAAGTTTTTTGATACAAGCACTTGCGCAAGTGCCGTGCGGGTGTATTATCTAAGTATTGAAAGACACGAACTAAGCCAAGCCCAACAAACGAGAGACAAGACGATGACAAACCCAACCAAAAACCAAGTAGACCTAATCATGATCACCGCAATTGAAGCAGCAGCCGCAAAAGCTGGAATCAGTATTGAGCTTTTCGGGCAATGTCTAACAAACCCAAAGACAAGCAAAAAGGCAACCGCATTTCTAACCAAATTCCTAGAAGTTGGCGTGCAAGTCACCAAGAAGGCTCAAGCATGATCGGGCAAGAAGGCGGGGAGCAATCCCCGCAAATCGGATGGGGTATGGACGGACATGGCGTTAGGCATTATATATGTGACACGTGCAAGACCTACATCGGGCCAAAGCCAAGCGAGTACGAAACAGGGCACGAGTGCACTACGGAAGAGGACTGCATTGGGTGCGGCGCCAAACTTACAACGCGAGAGCTGCACAACACTGGGCTTTGTGATGCCTGTGAGGATGGACTATAATGGCACATTTTGCAAGGTATAAGGTAGTCGATGGTGACAGAATACTCAAGGACGGCCACACGATGTTTTTTGTTGATATCGTTGCTGACCTCAACCGCAAGTCACACCTAGAGGAGGCGATAATTGAAGAACAAAAGTTGACGAAATGCTTGGCGCGAGAAATAACCGCCCGCAAAGAGCTAGAGGCGCAGCAGGGAAGCGACTTAGCAGAACTCGCCCACCGCCTAGAGGACAAGGACGCAAAGATCGCAGAGATTATCGCAGAGAATATAGCCAGGCTCAAGGCGGTGAATTGGCCTGTGCAGGATTTCAGCGACAGCCACCAGGAGGAAAAGAAATGAGCAAGAAAGAAACAGTATTGGTTCTATTATACCATTCTTTTTGGGTGTTCACGGTGCTGGCGTTCTTTGTAGGATGGGGAAGGGATCGAGCTGAGGCAATACGGCGAGGCTATGCGGTCAAGAATCACGATTTCTTTAGTTCCGATCTTATTTGGCTTGAGGATGAACAATGAGCAAACCACCATACAAACACGGCACGGCAATTGTGCACTACACGGCCAGCATAGGCGCAGGGACAAAGATTTGGGCCTTCTCGCATGTCTGCGAAAATGCCGTCATTGGCGAAAACTGCGTGATAGGCGAAGGCGTCCATATTGGGCCAGGCGTTGTCATAGGCGACAACTGCAAGATCCAAAACCATGCGCTTTTGTATACCGGCGTCACCATTGGCAACCGCGTATTTATTGGGCCAAATGTCGTCACGACCAACGACATCGACCCGCAAGCGTGCGGCGACTGGTCTGAGAGGTTCCGCGAAACTATTATTGCAGATGAGGTTGCTATTGGTGCAAATAGTACTATATTGTGTGGCATTACGATAGGACGCGGATGCCGCATAGGTTGCGGCTCATTAATCACAAAGGATTGCAAGGCGTGGCACAGATACTACAACCCAAATACGCAGGCTCTGCAAATGGCAGAGATGACAACACCAACAAACGGAACCATAAGGATTGAACCATGAGCATTGATTTGCATACGGAGGCGCTACTACAGCGCTTCGAAGACTTCGCCGCAGACCTAGACGAACGCGCAGCAGATGAAGAGAGATCACCATTGACATACGATGAGGTCACCAAAACCATCACGCGGTATATCAACGACTATCGCTTTTATGACGAGGCAAATGGTGAATAAACCACCCATTTCCTGCGTCTGCATGACCTATGGCCGCACATGGCTGCTGGCTGAAGCCATTGAATCATATCTACGGCAAGACTACGCCGGCACCAGCGAGTTGCTTATAGTCAATGACTTCGAGGGCTTGACGCTTCTATTGACCACTAGCAGGTGCAAGCCAAATCAGTCGATACGAGTGGTTAACCTGCCGCATCGCATGACCAGCCTCAATGACAAATTCGACTTTGGGGTTAAGCTGGCTGTGCACGAGTTGGTTTGCATGTGGGATGATGACGACATATCTCTACCGCATCGACTAAGCCAATCAGCGCAGGCATGGCACGACATGGGCCAGCCTGGATACTTGAGCCATTCTCATCACTACAACCTAGACGCCGGCAAGCGGCCAACGATCATACCACGCGGTATCCACGGCGCCGACATGTTTACACGGACGGCATACCTTGCACTAGGTGGCAGCAGTGGAGAGGGGCACAACGATGAGAACTTTGTAGCCAAGGCCAAGGAAGATGGCATATTTGATGTTCACGATAACAGCCAAGCACCAGCATATGTATACCGCTGGGGAGGCATTACGGCGCATCACTCTTGCTATGCTAGGGATGTAGCGACATGTATGCGCAAGTTTCATGATGATGTGATACAGGATCGCAGGTTTGTTAAGGGCAAGGTGAAGGTCGTGCCAGCTTGGGCGCAGGATTATGCAGAGGTGTGCGGAACAGGCCGCAAGCGCCAAGGGGTGAAGAAATGAAAAGGTGCCAAAACTGCGGATCTCCATTGCCACCATTTCCGCATGACAGCCAATACGCAGAGGTAAATATGTGCAATTACTGCCAAACGGCATATGACCTTGGGGCGTCGTCTGTCTGTTCAAGAGTTCATTTAGCGCATGAGGAAACCTGCCGAAAGCTTGGCCCTTTTGTCAATGTCGACCGCCATAAACCACACCGGCATGACTTTGAATGTCATTGCTTGAGGTGCCAAAGCTGGCGCAAGACGCGGAGGTGTGCGGATGACTAATGCAGATAAAGCCGAATTCTTGGTTGATCTGACGCGGGTGATGCGGCAACATGGATGCACAGGGATCAGTTTTTGGCAGGATGAGGGCGAATCCGATCTCTCTTTTGATTTCGGAGATGAATATATCGCTATTGATCCAGACTTGACCGCACCAGAGCAGTTGCTTCGACTGTCGACAAGATTCGCCAAGGCTGCATCTTGATGGGTGGGTAATGTTACACAAAGCGCCAAATCGTGACCTTTTGTGCGAAAAGCCGCACAGTGTGCGGAAATCCGCCCCCCTAGTAGGTTCTTCGCGGAATCTGACCGCCAAACCTAACACCAATGGTATCCGCAATTTTTTCACTGAAATCCAGTAATGCATTCTAAGGTATAACCAAGGAGCAAAGACAATGGAACACGACGAAGTAACAATCACCGTCACTGGTGGCAGGGGAGTTGGCAAAACAACGGTCATCCGAGCTATTGCGCAAGCCCTTCGTGCGCTTGGGCAAATCCCATCTATCAAGAATGAGCGCATAGCATCCGAAGATCGCGAGGTAGAGTGCGAACACTATGACAGGATCGTCAAGTATGGGTATATGGGGTCAAGCAAGGCGGAGTTCAGCAAGGAACGTAGAATTGTAATCCAAGAGGTTCATGGATGAACCCGCAACAAGCAAGACGACGACAAACGGCCCGCGACATTATCAGCCATATCATGATACACGGCTATCTAGAGAATACAGGCATAACAGATAACGCGTTGCCAGTTGCGGGCGTGCTTTGTCGTGCCGGCGTATTGGGCATGGATGAATTGCATATGCGTTTTGTGATCGCAGATAAAAAGAAGGCGGCGTTTTTGCTACATGGCTAGCGCGGTAGAAAAATTCAGACGCAAGCAGCGGACGGTCAACGAGAAGGGACCACCCGCGGAATATGCGCAGATGCGAGAAGATACCGCGCACAGTTTGCCGCTATGGTTGAAGGCATTTTTGCCAGAGACATACCCAATGGCATGGTCCCCCGATCATTTGGAAGCGCTAGAGATTGAACAAAACGCAATCATAAACGGCGGCATGTTTGCTATTGCCATGCCGCGCGGCCAGGGCAAAACCAGCATCTCTGACGGCGGCGCCTTGTGGGGTGTGCTTGAGGGGCATTTGCGTTACCCTGTCTTGTGTGGCGCTGACTCTGGATCTGCGGCCGAACAAATGGATTTCATCAAAAGCAACCTTCTACACAACGAGCATATACAAAAAGGCTACAGCCCCGTCACAGGCTGGATGGAAGAAGTGATAGACGATGACGGTGATGCATCGTTTGAAGCAACGGGCTACATTTCAGCCGGCCAAGGAACCGCACAGAAATACAAGGGACTATTGCAGCCAAACGGCAAAAAAGCGCATGTAACATGGAGCGTGACGCCACAAAAGATTGTACTGCCTTGGTTGCATGAGAAGACCCGCGAGCACTACAACATCAAATGCAGCGGAGGGGTGTTCGAGGCGCGTGGAATACTGGCAGGTTTTCGCGGCATGAAACATATTTTACCAAGTGGCGAGATTGTACGGCCTGACTTCGCGGTACTGGATGACCCGCAGACGCGCGAGAGTGCTGCCAGCCTGTCACAAACTGATAAGCGCATGAGATTGATTCGCGGCGACTTGCTTGGTTTGGCTGGTCCTGGTCAAAAGTTTGGCGCCTTGTTCCCCTGCACGGTGATCCAAGAGGGCGATCTTGCCGACCAAATATTGGATCGCTCGCAGAATCCTGAGTTTCGCGGCATCAAGAAGGCATTAATATACGATTGGCCAGATGCACAAGATACACTATGGCAGGAGTACGCCGGCATATATCGCGACTGTTTGCGAAACGATGAAGATACCGCCAAGGCTACACAATTTTATGCAGACAACCGCGAAGCAATGGACAAGGGCGCGCGGGTGGCATGGGAGGAGCGCAAAGAGCCAAAAGACCTCAGCGCGTTGCAACATGCGCAAAATAAACTCATCACAATGGGCGAAGAGGCATTTTTTGCAGAGTTGCAGAATGATCCCCGTAGCGCAATGCCGCAAATATATGACCTTACCGTGCCAATGGTATGCAAGCAGCTATCCAGCCTGCCACAATACGAGCTTGGACCTGACTCGCATTTCGCTGCATGCATGGTTGACATCAATATGTATGGTTTGCACTGGTGTACGGTTGGGACACCGACAGAGTTCCAAGGGCATGTATCAGCGTGGGGCAAATATCCAGCAGGCAACAAGCGATTGTATTACCCCAACCGCAAAGACGGCGTAACAGAAGATCAAGCCATATGGCGCGGGCTAAACGATTTGGTTGATCAGTTGGTTGAGATTCCGTGGACTCGCGCGGGGCAACCTGCCAACCTTGACATGGTTACCATTGACTGCGGGCAATGGATGGATACCGTCTTTAAGTTCTGCAAGCACAAGGCCCGCGAGCGTTTGCCGTTTAAATTGGTGCCGTCTCGTGGTGTAGCACAAAGCCGCTACCGTCAAAACAAAGTCATTGGTCCACCAGGTATGGGCTTCCATGTGACGGACTACGCCAAGCGCGGGCGGGCATTGTTGCATAACACGGATTGGTGGCGCATGTCAACGCAAAAAGCATTTTTAATGCCGGCTGGTTCTGCTGGTAGTATCACGCTTTACGGCAAGACGCCCAAGACTCAGCGCGAGCTTGCGGAGCATATAACGGCTGAGCGATTGGTTGAATACATCAAGGGAAGCGTGCAAGACCACTATGTTTGGCGGCTACAACCTGGACGCCGCAACGATTTACTAGATGCATTGGTAGGCGCCGTTGTGGCGTGTCATCAAATGGGGGCGCGTCCTGCTGGCGTACCGGAAGCGGCCCGAAAGAAAAAACGCCCACGGAGAAAGGTAACGGTGCAGAAGATATGAATACCCAAGACAAATTAGACAAGATACAAGAACTAATGCAAAGCCTGTCAGAGGTGGGCATATACAATGCTGCTTTGGCGTTTGAGATGCCAACCGCGGAAGGATTGACGCCGCACATTATTAAACACGGGTCGCCAATGGCATGCATGTCGCTTTCAGAATGGTCAGCAACCTATCAGCGAGAGCAGGTTTTTGAGGGGCTAGAGGTATCCGTTTGGTACGATGACGATGACGATGAGGATGAAGCGGATGAAGTATAGCGAGAGAGAGTTTCGATTGCGCTACGCATTGGCAACAGTTATTGACAAGATAATGGAGGCAGAGCTTGATTCATGGCCGCTTGGTTCTGGAGGCGTTTCTATTGACGCGCGCACCTTACCAGAGATTCAAGAAGTAGCGGAGAGGGCGCTTAGTGACAATGAAGTATAGCGTAATAATTGCCGAGCGCAACGAGCCAGATTTATCTGCAACATGCGCGAACATCCGAGCCAATAGCAGCGCGCATGTTGTTGTAATGAGTGATCGCAAGGGACTAGGACCGCAAGCAATGCGAGACAAGGGCATAGAATTGGCAACTGGCAGCAATGTTGTGATTGTCATGGATGGCCACATGAGGGTGCAACCTGGCATGCTTGACGCGATGGCTGGGTATTGCGAGCGTAACCCGTCCAGCGTTGTTGGTACGCGTTGTTTCCATCACCATGACATCACTTGGACGGGCAAGGCATACAACGGCGCGCGGTTTGCGTGGATGAGCGAGGGCAAGGACGCACACGAACCGCAATCATTTGTTGGCAAGTGGCGCAAGTCTGGCGATGTTGGCGAGATTCCTTGTGTTATGGGGGCCTGTTATGGCTTCACGCGTGATTGGTACATGAATGGACTACGGCGACCGTGGCAATACGGTACGGGCTGGGGATGTGATGAGGAATTAATTAGCTCGGCGACTTGGTTGCGTGGTGGCAAGGTTGAGCTGTTGCCATATGCCGTGTGGCATCGCGCACGCAAGCCAGGACAAGTCCCGTACAAGATCACGGATATGCAACTACTTGGCGTATGGGCAAACCGCCTACGATTGTTGGATATGCTGCCAATGAGCGACGATGAGCGCAAGGAATTGGTCGTGAACTTGATGCCAGCACTGACGGCTACACAATGGCGGCAGGTAAATGCCATAAATGACCCGCAAGATGCGGCAGAGTATCGTGATTTTCTAGGTAGCGGCCCAATGTCGTGGGCTGAGTTTAAACGCAAAATAGTAGGAGTAGAGACGGTGAAAAGCTATAACATGAAGGAATTGCGGGCAATGGCCAAAGAAAGGGGCGTAACGGTGCCGTTTGGGTGCAAAAAGGCTGATTTAACCAAATTGTTGCAGAATGGCAACGGTTTTGAGCCCGTGGACTGCGAAAAAGAGATGCCTATTTCAAAGCCAAAGCCGCAAAAAAGCCGCGCAAATTGGGCACCAAAAGAGATAAACAACGCAGGAAAGCAAGGTTGCGTACACTGTGGCGGATCTGATACGACGGTAACGCGTACAATGCGGGCGGGTAAGCTTATAACTAGGTACAGAAGTTGCGGGGATTGCACCAAGAGATTTACTACACGCGAGATTGTTGCCATGGCGTAGAAACTAACATGTTGCAAGAGTTTTTAATGGTCCTCTGTGAATGGTATATTACTAAACACGGAGGACCATTTTTTGGCTATACTTACAATTGAAGCACAACTAGAAGAGGTCCAGACCGCAATTACTGCGGTTATGGGCGGGCAGTCGTTTGTTTTGGATGGCGTCACGTTTAATCGTGCCAGCTTGTCAGCCTTGCAAGAGCGCGAGGTATACTTACAGAAGCAATACGCAAAATCATCAAGCGGCAATCGTCCATTTATTAAAACCGTCAGTTTTAGCGGTATGGGTTACTCTTAATGCGTAAGAAGATGCCAAAGAAGGCAACCAAGTTTAACTACCAAGCCACGCAGGACAAGGGCAGGCGGCAAGCACCAGCCAGTCGCACCCGTAGCGAGGATGTAACGCTAAAACCAAGCGCACGCCGCAAACTACTTGCAACGGCTCGCGACCAAGCCCGCAATATGTCTATTGTCGGGTGGATGGTTCGCCGTCATGTTGATTATGTGAGCAAATTTGAGCCACTGGTAAAGACAGGCGACAAAGCATTAGACGAATGGCTCGACCGCGCATTGGCGGAGCATGGCAAGAAACGAAATTTTGATGTTGCAAAGCGTCACAGCCGCAACAGCATGATGCGGATTTTCGAGGGCTTGAAAGTTCTCGATGGGGATGCGGCATTGTTGAAGGTTGGCGGCTACCAAGTCCAAGGCATAGAGGGCGACAGAATCGCACTGCCGACAGACCTACCGCGAGAATGGGCTGGCACCGTTGGCGAACACGGCCTAGTAATCAACCCAGCAACAGGCGCAACGGATCAGTACTGCATTTGCAAGCGCGACGACGCAGGCGGCACCATGCTAGAATATGCAAGCCTTGTTGATAGTGACCGTGTAGTGTTTGACGGATATTTTGGCAGGTGGGATCAGACCCGCGGCATCTCGCCACTGTCAAGCGTGATCAATCCAACCGCTGACCTATACGAGGCGATGGAATGGACGCAACTAAAAATCAAGCTGCATGCATTAATGGGCATTCAGATCAATCGCGAGACGGCCGGCGATGTGACAGACGGTTTTCCATCCGACGAAACCGCAGACTATGACACGGACACGGCCGGCGCGCAAACCGCGGAAAACAGATTCAAAACAGACTGGACGGGTCTTGCGATGTTTGACATGGAGCCTGGCGAGTCAGTCAGCACCATTGAAAGCGGCACCCCATCCGAAGAGTTCCAGCATTGGACGGATAAGACGATACGCCAGATCCTTCTCGCACTAGATATCCCCTACAGTGCATTTGCTGGCGATGAGTCCAATTTCTCAGCGCGCATCGCAGACCGCGAAGAGTACGAGAAGTCTAGCCAAGAGAAGCGGCAACGCAACTGCGAAGCACTAGAAGAGATATACGACTGGGTTCTACGCGGCTGGTACGATGAGAATCCAACGCTGCAACGACTCGTGCGCAATGCGGGTCTTACAGTTGACGACCTCCCGTTTGCTATCCAATGGACAAGCGCGGGAACGCCTTGGCTGGACAAGCTAAAAGAAGTCAACGGCGACGCTGTTGCCGTATACAATGGCTTTGAGTCTCGTCAAGATGTCTGTAAGCGCAAGGGCAAGGACTTTTTTGAAGTATGCAAACGGCGGGCAGAAGAGGAACAATTCGCAGCTGATCTTGGCGTACAACTCGCAATGGGATCGCCAGGACAACAAACCATCTCGCAAGTAGAATCCCAAGTGGAAGAAAGCGAGGCCGCACCGATGGAGGGCGACGACAATGAATAAAGACTATAACAACATACCCGCAAACGCATGTACATTCGCGGCCGAGCTAGAACTTGGCGATAATGGCGAGGACGCAAAAACCGCGCCTATTCGCATGTTAGCCAGATCCAGCCAACCAATAGAGCATTTCTATTGGGGCAACGTGGTGCATGACATAAGCGGCTTCAACCTAAACGGCAAGAAGCGCCTACCCATTGACTTTGACCACGACACGGGCCAAGCGATTGGCTTTGCAAACCGTTTCGAGCAAACGCCAGAAGGTTTAGTAATGAGCGGCACCATTGTCAGCCACGGAGGCGACCGCGCCGAGAAAATCATGAAGGATATGCGCGCCGGCATCCCATACGAGGCGTCCATAAACTTTGGTGGCGATGGCATAGAGGTAGAAGATGTGCCAGCAGGCGAAACTGCGCAAGTCAATGGCTACGAGTTTTCAGATGGCGTCATCGTCAGATCCTGGCCCTTGCGTGGGGTTGCCGTAACGCTTTACGGGGCTGATATGAATACCGCATCGAATGTTTTTTCCGAGGGCACTAAATTTAGCGCTCAAATAGTAACCACAGAAAAGGAGGCGGTATCTATGGAACCGACCGACACACCGAAAGCGGGGGAAGCCGAAGAAGCGGCTGTTGAACTCGCCCAAGTAGAAGCGGCGGAGGAAGTCGAAACCGCCACCAACGAGGAAGCCACAGAGCTTTCACAGGCTGTAGAAGAAGAAGTTGCAGAGGTCGCAGAAGCGGCTGTTGAAGCAGTGGAAGCAGAGGCCGAACAACCAAAAGAAGTGCAATTCTCGCAATCAGATATTGTTAAGATGCACACGGATTTTGGTGCCGACATTGCCCTACAGGTAATGACAAACGGCGGCAACTACGCAGACGCCCGCGAACTACACCACAAAGCCGAGAAGGCCGAACTGGAATCGCTACGCAAACAAGTTGCTGAACTACAAGCCGCGAAGCCTGCCGCTTCCGGTGCCTCTCCCATCGCTTTCGCAGACGGCGAAAAGCGCAAAACCAAAATGTCGTTTGTTGAGGCTGTAGCAGCCAAAGCACGCGGCGAACTATAGGAGCCTAAATAATGGCTAGTGCAACAGATACGCTCGCAGGTCTTTTACTACTTGGCGATATGAACAACGCGGATATTGATGTATCCGATCTACTAGACGACGCACCCGTAATCCGTGCCTTGGCTGCCGTTCCGGCATCACACGGCACAACTCACAAGTACAACAAGCGCACCGTAGCCGCTGGCGTTGGTTTCCGCGCAATTGGCGCAGGTCAAGACAACGCGGCGGGCTCAATTGAGCAAGTTACCGAGACGCTAAAGTTGCTAGACGCAACCGTTCGCCGCGACCAAGGCGCAGTAGAAGGCGCACCAGCCAACTACCTTGCCAACGAGGCTCGCTGGGCTTTGCGTGCTGCTTTTGCACATGCCGAAGGTCAGTTGATTGATGGTACGGGCAACGAGGCTGACGGCTTCAACGGTCTAGCAGACCACCTATATACCGACGATGTTGGTGATGATATGGTTGTGGATGCCGGTGGTTCTGGCGGTAATAATGTTTGGTTGGTTCGCTCCACTCCAGATGATGTTGCAGTTGTGACCAACGGTGATATTAACGTGGGCGAATTGGCTCAAGTTGCTATCTACGACGGTTCTGCCTCGTATCCTGGTTGGCAGTTGCCGATCCTATCTTGGCTTGCATTGCAAGTTGGTAGCATCCGCACTGTTGGACGGGTGTACAACCTTGACGGCACCAGCACGAACACGCTCACGGACGACATGTTGAGCGATGCTATCAGCAAGTTCCCAGCAGGACGCGGCCCGACGCATATCATTGCGAACCGCACCACGCTGAAAGAATTGCAGCAATCGCGCACGGCTACCAACCCAACTGGTCAGCCAGCGCCGTTTCCAGAGCAGGCGTTCGGCGTGCCAATTATCCTCACGGATAACATGAGTACCAGCAATACACTTGCTACCACGACTACTACTTAATAAGTAGCGGCCGACATGGCCCGTCGCTGCAATGCGGCGGCGGGCCTTGTTACTTTTTACCACGAGGGATTATGTCCACAAACGGAAGCCAAAAACTAGACATTGCAGACATTTGCGAAGGCGTCGTTGGAACTGGCGGCGTGTTGGACTACCTGCAAGAACAAAGCCAAGACAACCAAATAAACGACCTCTTGGGGACGATGCAATTGATTCGTAGCGACCTGCAAGAGATTAAATTTCACTTACGGATAATGACAGAAATTAGCGCGATCAGCGCAGACACGGAGTAGCATCATGGGCGCAATAGGTATAGAGTTCAAAAACGACCGTACACGGGCAAAAGAAGAGTTGGAAGGCTCAGACGGGCGCGCGAATGTATCGAGTCGGCAGGACAGCCGAGCATACTACAACAGCCGAGACAACGGGCAAACCTACAGTTTCCCGTTTGAGTTTCGCGCCGCGGAGTCTGGCGAGTTCGCCGCATACTTTAAAAACACCAACTCCGCGGGCTTGCAGTTTGTTCCCACAAGCGTTATTTGCAGCGCTGGCGCAAATGTTAAGCTCAAACTGTGGTTTGTGACTGGCACGGCTGCGGGTGGTGATCTCGTTACGCCAACGAACGACAACAGGACCAGCCCGAATGCAGCAACAGCGGTAGCAATGGAAGGCGGAAGCGCCGGCACGGGTATAACCGGCTTGACGGCTGATTCTTTGATTGAGGTCACCCGTTGCGCGGCAAATCACGACGTGGAGCTGTCAATTGCTGACAGCGTGCGAATCGGCCAAAACGACGCTATTGCCATCGAGGTAGACGAGGGCACCGCAGCAGATGTAGAAGGCACCATCCTGGGATTCTACGAGGCGGTTTAATGTCCATCAACGTCAGCATCAAAGGGACGAACGACGATCATCGCGTACACTTGGCCCAAGTGCATGACGATGGCCGCTATGCTGGCGTGGTGGCGTTTACACAGGACTTAATATCTACAGATACGCAGTTTGCGCCATTCCTAAACGATGAGTATGGCGAGGATATCAATCAAAACGCAGGATTTGGTGGTACGCCTGAACCCGTTCACGATGGCGAGGATTCTACGCTATGGACTGCATCGAACATTGTTGGTAGCCGCGTAGTATTCAACAGCACCAATCGCCCTAGAAGCGGCGCGCGTAGTGTCTACTGCAATAGACCGCTTATCGATGATATATGGCAATTCGACAAAGGCTCTGACTTGGTCGTTACTGATTATACGGCCTTGACGGTGTGGGTGAATATTGACAGCAACTGGCGCGAGGGCACTAGCTGCACCGTTTACGCTTGGGATTCGAGCGCAGGCCAGATAGTTGGAAACACGGTTGCGATTGAGTCCTATGTTGACGAGTTCCAGTTTGACACATGGCAAAAGGCGGTAATACCATTCGAAGACTTGGGGCTAGTGTCCACCAACTTCGACGCATTTCGCATGCAGTTCGCCGCGCATCTTTCGGGCACTCGTCCACGCTGGTATTTAGATGATATGCAAGTGGAGGAAACTGGGGCGCCGCTTGAGTTCAGAACCAACACACCCAACGGCGTCAAATACTTGGTCGACAGCATAACCTTCACGTTTACCGATGATGATGCTGCATTCGTTTTGTCCCACAACAAGATCCTTAACGAGGCCGCACTTTCCAACGGGATACTTTTGCGCAGGACAGACAACGACCAAGTCACATTCGCGACATCAATAAAAGACCTACGCGACTTTCTGAAGATTGGTTTTAATGTCACAAACTACCATGCAGACGGCGCGCGCGCTGTGCTGACGATGGAGACAACGTTCCCTAAACCGCTTTTTGTAATGGGCGGAATAAACTCTTTTTTGTCTGTGACGATCAGTGATGATTTGTCTGGCTTCACATCCGCAACGGTTGCGGCGCGCGGGAGTATTGAACTGTGATGGATTTTGTGTTATGCCGTAGCAACAAACAAGCATGTATGCGGTTAAAAGATGACGGTTTTGGGTGTATATTATTGTTCAACCTTGCATTAATTTGGTGGTAAAGTGGCAGATTATTCAGACTTAGACCCAACAGCATTACGCGCATCATTATCAGATGGTACGCGGCTAAAAAAAAGCATTACCACCGACTTATACACTGGCGGCACCCCTAGCGCTGCCAACCAGGTAAAGCCATCTATTATGTATGCAGATGGCACGCTAAAAGAAAGCATCACATACGCTGACGGCACATTAAAACCGTCTTGGCTTATTGCTGGTGGCGGTGGCGGTGTTGATACAACCCTCTTTATCACCGAATGGACAGTCGCAGGAGCCGACACGCTGACGATGCCCACCACGGGCACAGGCTATAACGGCACGGTCACGTGGAAGGACTCCCTTGGTGCCACGGTATCCACGGGTGCATTCACGGATGTTGATATGACACCGTTGCAGAACATTGCGGTAGATGGCGTGAATAGTCCGTATACCTGTGAGATCAGCGGTGATTTTCCGAGGGTGTACTTCAACAACACGGGCGACAAAGACCTAATCACCGATGTCACTCAATGGGGATCGCAGGTTTGGACTAGCATGGCTGTTTCGTTTATGGGTTGTAGCAATATACAGTTTACCGCAATAGACGCTCCTGACTTGTCGGTATGTACCTCGATGAGTAACATGTTGCGCCTTGCTACGGCATTTAACTCGCCAATGAATCATTGGGATGTCAGTAACATTTTATATATTGAGCGACTATTCGACAGCACATCTTTCAATCAGCCGCTTGACCAGTGGGACGTGTCTAGCGTAACCACGCTTAGTCTAACTTTCTTCAACTGCCCATTTAACCAAGACATAAGCGGCTGGACAACCACTAGCCTAACCAACCTTGGCAGTACATTCTACAACAACACCGACTTCAATCAAGACATAAGCGGCTGGAATACAAGCGGCGTGACCACAATGGGGTCCACCTTCCGAGGTGCGACATCGATGGACCAAGACCTTGGGTCCTTGGACATAACAGGGCTTACGGGCGCAGGTATGACGCTTTTCCTCTTTGGCGTAACCATGTCAACCGCCAACTACGACGCAACGCTCAACGGCTTCAAGGCCCAAGTCGAAGCCAACAGCGATCTACCAGCGTCCATAAGCTTCCACGGCGGCACTAGCAACTACAGTACCGCAGGCCAAGCTGCGCACAACTACCTAACAGGCACGGCATCATGGACCATTACCGACGGAGGGCTGGCGTAATGCCGTCACACAAAATAACACGCCCAGCGCAAAAGACCTATGCCGTTGCATGTGATCCGTTGAACGACATTTACCACGAGGCCGTTCTAGCAACCAACCAACAACTATCAACAGGCTTACCCGTGATAATCTACGGAACCACAAAGGCCGATGTATACGACCAGCTATTCAGCGCGTACACCTTGGATGCAGATGGTCGCCTCGACACCTACACGGCCCATGGCATCACGGTATCTGTGGACTACACGGAAGCTGATGCAGACCAGACAGCCGCAGAAGCTATGGATATAATTGACGGGCTGATGACGCGGCCCATCAAGCACCCAAACCGCAACGAGTGGGCTATGGTGGTAAACGGCGCTGTCCTAGCACGCGCGCAAGATGGCGACAAGAAGGACGCCCTGTTTGACAAGCATCTCGACAAGGTGAACAAAGGCAAGAACAAATCAAAGTCACAGGCGAAAGCCGACAAATGGCACAAAGGCAAATAAGTGGCAAGCGGCAAGCTAGACAGTGAGAAGGTGCGCCGCTTAGTAGCAGAGATCGCGCAAGAACTTTACACTAAACGCACATTATGGCAAAGGCTGAAAGAATGGCTGACGAGATAGTAAAATACGCAAGAAAACACAAGAAGCTGATGGGGTCTTTTATCCTATTTGTTTTTGTGACGGGTGGCGTATTTTATACAGCCAGGGCAGACATTGAGAGCAACAAGACCAAGCTCGAAAAGCTGGAGCCTGTAGTCATTGGGGATCATGCAAAACTTGACGCCATCGCTGAGGATGTGAAGGCAATAAAAACACATCTGATGGGGGGGAACTAATGGCAAACGCAACCATAGCAGCAAGCATAGCGGCCGGCATTGCTCAGATCGTCACGGATTGCGGCGATAGTGTTACATTCAACGCCAACGCATACACCGCGGGGCGCAGCGTGCTAGAGACAGAAAAGCAATACGACCCACTTGGCGAGATGGAAGGATATACCGAGACATACACGCTTTTGCAATCTGCACTAGATGCCAACGGGGACACGCCAGAAGCAGGCGACCAAATCACCACGCCTGACGGTATACGCCGCATTTTGCGTGTGCGTCGTGATGGCTCGTTTGATACCATGACTCGCGTTGATGTGGGGGATTTGTATTAATGCAACCGACTGTTTCCATAGATCGCCAGCAACTTGCGGCATTTGAGCGCACCATTGCCAAGACTATCGAGCAAGGCAAAAAGAGCGTTTCGGGTGCCATGATTCAAGCTGCCGTATTTGCGTCACAGTCTGCGGCCGGTTCTGTTTATGGGCAAACCAATAGCGGTCGTTTTCGCAAGTTTGGCAAAAAGAACCGTGTCAGCCGGCGCCATAGTCGCCGCGCATTTGGCAAAAAGACAAGATCAAAATATCAGCCTCCGTGGTGGTCTATTGGTTCTGTTGATATGTGGGCAAAGGGCAAGATGACAACGCACCATTTCCGCACAGAAAGCACTTTCCAAAAAGCAAGGCCAGTACCACGCCGCGGATTGGCGGGCAATGTATGGCGGGCTGCTGGTGCGGTCAAGGCCGCGGGGATTGCTGGCGTATTTATGCGCTCATTGACCCAAGACACATCCAGCCGGCTCATTGACGCATATAGCGAAAACAAGACAGCAAAAACGGGCGGCATGATTAGCCGTATCACAATGAGCAACAGCCTTAACTACATCCAAAAGGTAGCACCAAATTCAGCGCGTGAAGGGATCGCAGTAGCAGAGCGAAAGCTTGACGGCATACTACGCAAAAACATTGCGCGCGACATAGAGAAAGCATTTCAACGCAGGCAGGTGGTATAGATGGCAACAAGCGAAGAACGAACATTAGAGGATGCAATCGTATCAGCGGCCGCATCGCTACCGTTTATAACCGCGAATAGCATACCCGTGCGCAATTGGGACGACCAAGACAACGCGCGGGCATTGCCTTGTGTTATGGCTCGTGTCTATCCACGGTCACGCATTGCGCCAAATGCAGACTTGTACCGTATGCAATGTGATGTGATTGTGGCCAGGCATCGCGGCGACGACCCAGACCAAGCAACGACAGATCAAATATACAACGAGATTGCAGACTGGTCGTATGCTCGCGGTAGTAGCATATCGTTTGGCGACGATAAGACCTTGGTTGGCGTTGGGTCTGGCTCTGATGCATTTGTGCGAGCATCCAACGGCGATGGGCAAGCGTGGACATTCTCCGCACGCGTAAAGCCGGCAGGTGGCGGCACACAAACAATCTTGCTGGCTGGTGATTACGGCTCTGGTGGTTGGGTTGAATTTGATATTGCCAACAACAAGTTCCGCGTAAGATATGGCGACACTACGGGCTATCTACAATTTGATGCCGGCACTGTTCCCACTGGATCTTGGAGCCATGTCCTGTGCACATTTGATGGCGGCACGACTGGCGACGATTTTGCTGATATTAGCGACTACTATTCTCGTTTCTCGTTTTGGGTCAATGGCGTATCCGTCAGCCCATTGGAGTCAAACGGCAACGACGGTTATACTGGATCAGTCGGTAGCACATACTTTATTTTGGGCGGCACCAATACGGGGCAATACCTGCAAGAAGGCTTTGTAGTTGGCGATGTTGCCGTGTGGGATAGCGATGAATCAGCAAATGCAGCAGACATCTATTTTGGTGGCGCCGCGCAGGACTTATCAACGCTCTCATCCGCGCCGCAGCACTACTACCGTTTCCGCGACCGTGCAACACCAGCGGCCATATCTGACACGATGGGTGGCAAGGACTTGGTAGGCACTGGATTCGTTGCCGGCGATTACGCAGAAGGATTCAATACGATTGGTTTTGATATTGACGGCATCACCTACAACGACGGCGTTGAAGATTTACAAGACTCTATTCACAGTCGGGGCGTTAGCTTTGACATTTACGACACCATAGCATAAAGGAGGGTTCCAACATGGGATTCGGAATCGATGCGGGAATCTCTCGCAATACAAACTACAGCTCGCAGGTAGCAGAAAAGATGGACGAAGTTGGGACCATTGACGAATTTTCGTCTTACGGCTCCACCAGTGAAACCACTGAAGAAGTCTATGTAGACGCGGCATCTTTTGCCAATGAAGCGACCAACGACCAGCAAGGCACCACGGTCGTCACTGCTCACTCGTTGATTGAAAGCAACACAGAATATGCACGGGCAAGCAAGACCTCCCGTGCAGCACTGCCAGCGACTACCACAACCTAAGCAATGCAGGGAGTACCAGGACACTACATTAAGACGGCCCCCGTTGATTGGAAACTTGAGTTTCTATCATCCGCGGGTGGTTCGTTGCGTATGGGTGACGCGGTACTTCCTGCGGCTTCGTTTGGCGTTTGGGCAATGCTTGAGTTGATTGATTGCGACTTTGTGCATCCGCATAAAGAGCCAACGGCAGGCGGCGCAATTGTTGCGGCATATTTGGCGGCAATGGGGCCACGGGCAATACAGCAAGCGGCAACGATGACACAAGATGAGCTAGAGCCTATCGCGTGGCTATGGGGCGCAGAGAATGAGGTAGCACCAGAAGACTTGGTTGCATTGCGCGACTGGCTCAATATTGCGTTCTGTGGTTTTGGCATGATCCCAAGTAGCAACGGCGGAAGTGAACAAATTTTTGGTATGGATAGTTTCGGATCAATAGCCGCTGCAATTGGCGCGGACTTGGGCAAATCTTACGATGAATTATTGTGGGGCGTGCCGTTGTCAATGGTTGGGCACGCAATAGCCCAAAAGAGCAAGCAAGAAGGTGCGAAGGGCATTGCTAGACCAAAGGACCCGCAGCACATACAAGAGCAATTTGATGAGACGCGCCGCAGACACGACGCGGGCTTGTTGTACGAATGGCAAGAGCGCGAACCGTTGCAGTACGGGCTAGACGGACACGAAAGCGAGGACGAGGCATACCGTTACGCGGTTTTGCAACACGAGGCAAGAATGAAGCGCAAAGGAGCCGCATAGATGGCAAAACTTACGATAGACATTGGCGCAAAGATAGACAAACTTAAAAAGGGGCTGTCTAGCTCATCAACTGCCGTCAAGGGGTGGAGCAACAAAGTGAGCGGCTTGACCAAATCCGCTTTTGCTGGTGCGAGTATTGGGATTGCTGGCATGGTTGCGGGCATTGGTGCTGCCATCAAAAAGAGCGTCCAGCTAGCCGCGGCGTTTGAGCAAACGCGCATAGCCTTTAACACCATGCTTGGCGATAGCACCAAGGGCGGCGCGATGCTGGATGAGCTAATTGAGTTTAGCAAAAAGACGCCATTTACGCCAGAGCAAACCATGAAGGCCGGCAGAACTTTGCTAGCGTTTGGATTTGAAGCTAAAGAAGTTTCCAAGACCATGCGCCTGCTTGGCGATGTGTCTGCGGGTACTGGAAAGGATTTGAGCGAGTTGGCTGTGATCTTTGGACAGATCAAGGGCGCTGGCCGTCTTATGGGGCAGGACTTGCTACAGTTAATCAACGCAGGATTTAACCCGTTGCAGGTTATCAGCAAGAAAACCGGCAAAAGCATGGGCCAGCTTAAAGAAGAGATGAGCAAGGGCCTAATATCCTTCAAGGATGTAGAGGGCGCGTTCAAGTCAGCAACGAGCGAGGGCGGGCTGTTCTTTAACCTAATGGAGAAGCAGAGCCAAAGCTTGAGCGGGCAACTGTCCACGCTTGACGGCAATGTGCAACAATTGGCGACGGGGTTCGGCGGGTCGCTGTTGCCGGCACTCAAGGTGGTCACAGGCTACTTGGGTAAAACCGCAGACTCCGCCAACGAACTCGCTGCCGCACAAAAGTCGCAGGGTGACGCAATGGTTGGGGCGAAGGCAATAGCGGCAAGCTGGCTAGAGCTTTACACCACCATGCCCAATGTGCTGATAAATGCGGCACTTGGGGTCGATTCGCTTGGGGACCACGCCGCTGCCAGCGCGGAGGACTTGGCTAAGTTTGCGAAACAGATGGAGAGAACGGCAGAAGCGGCCAAGGTGATGAGCAAGGACATAGCCGCATCTATTGACGTGGGCGGCGCATTGTTCCCAAGCATGGGCAAGGCTGTCGATGAGGCAATGGAAGCAAACGCCAAGAAGAAGCGCGCCGCTGGATTGGGCTTCACGGACACCAGCGCGGCCATACTTGCAAACGCAGCGAGCTTTAAGCCGCCACCAACAGAAGCAGAGCAACAACAGCGATTTGACAAGATCATGGCAAACGAACGCCGCGACCTTGCAGACATGCAGAAGCGCGCCGGCAACTTGCAAGAGTCCGTCAACCTCGCATTCCAGCCAGGAGGCAAGATACAATCACGCCTTGCAACTATTGGCGGCGACAGGACCATCAACGTGGACCGCCAAATACCCAAGCAGCAACTTGATGAACTTGTAAAACTAAACAAGGGAATTGCATTGCAGACCGAGCGAATAGACAAACTAGATTTTGACATGAGGTTCCCATAATGGCCATCACAGGAACACAACAACCCGTAAGCCCAGCGATACAGCTACAGCCAAACGGCAACAAGGTTTATACGCGGGTATTCAAGTATGCGCGCGATTTCGCTTGGGAAGCAGAGATGCCTACCGTGGGCAGCTTGGACGCGACTTATGGATACTATCGCGGTCATCAATCCAGCAACGGCCCGCAGTATGTGACCGTCACGCTTACCTATGATAGCGAGGGGAGTACAACAAACTTCAATCCTGCTGATGGCGATTCTGAGTATTGGGCGCAAACGGTAGGCGAGGAAAAGCAGATAGAGTATCACCCAGACTACCTGACCAATTGGAATCATGGACTGTACGCGGTGCAGAGTTTGAAGGTTGGTGGTGCCATCCCAACCAAAGCCAATATGCCCAACGCTGCTTGGGCAACAGCGACCACCAAGAACGACATGAAGGGGCAAGTGAAATGGCGATGGTTTAAGCAAGACCCAGGCATTGAGTGGAGGGAAATAGAAGCCCCTACCAAGGGCTACGATTTTTATATTGCGCCCACACGGGCAGTTGTGGAGCGAGCATACCACCGCGCCAAATCAGCCGCAGACGCCGCATTGGCGACAGTCGGAACACTTGTTAATCCAGCCGAGACATTTGGCGCAACGCCAAGCCATACAGCACCCTTCACGGTTGCCAATCCAGGCAACTGGTTGGTGAACTCCAGCGATACAGAATATGACGGCAAATACTGGGTTGCTACCACGGAGTACTGGCACTCAGACGGGAAAAACAACCGCATTGATTCTTCTACGGGCTTAGCAACCGCCGACCCAACCGTACTTGGATGGGATATGGAGGTGTATAGCTAATGGCTGTACAAATGCCCGATAGGCCGCAAAAGGGTCGCAAAATACCGTCTGACTATTTTTTGTCAATGTGGGACCACCAAAAGAGCTTGGAGCTTGGCGGCGATCTCAAGACAACCACGGTCACGCGCACCAACGCTGGCACAACTGTCAGTGCCAACCTTGGCACGCAGAGAGGCGGCGGGCAACGCACGTACGCATACATTGCCAAGATAACTGCCGACAACAACGACGGCACCTATGACGCAGACGAGCAAGAGAATGATGCGGGTACATTCCAAGCTAACACGGACGAAGGGCTGGAGTTTGGTTCCGCTACGAACGATATAGGCTACCTGTATGAGTTGAATGGACTGCCAGGCGTACCAGTTGGCACCTTTGTCGTAGTGCATAAGACCAGCGATATATCTGGCGACCCAATTTGGTATTTTGACGGACAAGAGGATGCATACGGTGTTGATGGTTCGGGTGCTTGGGTTGAGATTACGGGGCACAGTAGCGGCGCCTACTCGTGGAAGCAGAAAGACCCAGACGCCAGCACGGACACATCGCCGGCGGTTACAGGTGCGAACAATGCGCACACGGTAAACGAGACAGAAGGCATACCAAATGGGACAACTGTTTGGTTGCGCTATGATGGCACAGACTACCGCTTTGAATATGACAGACTTAGGTTTTTGGCAAAGATCACAGGCGAATCTAGTGGCTCGTATTCGTGGACTGAGCTAGAGGGTGACGGGGCCACCACCACTACCCGCACTGGTACCTATAACGCCGAAGAGGTCAGCGGGCGTTTAGGCATTCCTACCAACTCAGTTGTTGATATGATCCCAAATCAGATAGACAGCAATGAGTACAAATTTGAGTACCACGGTGCGTTGGCTGGCACGCTGGATACGCTAAACAGCGGCACAAGCGCGACGGCCAATACTGACACATGGGCACGCGACAACCAAGGCGGAACGCTTGGAGAAGAACACCCATTTGTGGCACGGCTGACAGTAGACCCAACTACGGGCGAGATGGTCGTATTTGATCGCGTGCAAGAGCATGACGCCAACGGGCACGAGGAAGCCATAAGCGCAGAAACTAAAACTATCGTAGGCGTATTGACACCGAGCACGCAGACATATGAGTTTGTTGATTGCGATACGGGGTTGGTAACAGTCGCGAGGTTTGATTTCGCCGACCTGCCAGATGATGATTATTGTTGGATTCACGATGGTAGCGACTTCGTAAAATGCTACAATGACGGACTAAGTGCAGGCGCAGCAACCAGCCCGTTACCCTGCATACTGTACATGCCAACAACGCCAGCAAATTGCGCGGCTGTGACTTACTCTGCTTTCGACGATACGATGGACGACTCTTCTATTGACACTTGCAGGCTGACGACCGACACGCTAGTAAACGCAACAGTTGTCGAGGACTCAACCGGAATCAAGATCACATTTGACGGGAAAGCCGCATACAGTCGCGGGCGTGTCCACAGCGAGGCTCCACTGGACGACGATTTTGATGTTTCTATTGATATGGAGCAAATGACCGGCTTTGCTGGCACAGGCGATTACTACGCATCTTTCTTTTTGGCATCAATTGGTGGAACATCTTACTATATTTCAGCAGGGTCAGAGACAGCGGCACCTACTATCGGAGTGTATTATTGGGATGGGTCAACCATGACCAACTACACAACCTCAATTCCAACAAGCGGTACATTCCGTGCGGCGCGCACGGGATCGACGTTAAAGATGTATTGGGATGGCGTTGAGCTGTTTAGCGTCACAGTTGCCACCACGACGGCATCCGTGCTCGCTGGGTACGGTGGCCGAAGTGATCCCGGCGAGACGTCTTATTGTTACTTTAACAACTTGGAGTTTTAAACATGGCTATACCACTAGAACAAGGCAAGCGGCAAAAGCGAGAGCGGCAGATTGCGAGACTACAACGCCAACAATCTGGCACGACCAAGGATGTGCGGCGATTGCTATACAAGGCGAGGTTACACGCCGTCGAGGCAGACAACGGCAACGAGGATGCACGCGAGGAAATGTTGGTTGCTTTGGACGCCGCAGTTGAACGCGGAATGCGCAAGGACGCAATAACCGCGGGCGGAGGGATGGTGAACAAAATCAACGCATTGATTGACCGTCCAGAGTCGCAGAGCCATGCGCTTGGGTTGCTACTAAATGCCGCTGATCTTCTTGCGGATGTTGACGCAACCAAGGCCGCAGAAGTGCGGGCTATTGCGGACACGCTAGACAACACCAAAAGCCACGCGGAATGGCAGGCAATAGCAACACCGCAGATTCAAACACCGTCCTTGCGATGACGGAAGCACTGGAAGCAACGATAGCCCTCAGCGTCTACAGCAAACAGACGCCGCGGGGTATGCGTATCTGCTGGAGTGGCGCCGTTGACAATGTGCAATTTGATATCATGCGGCGCGGCGATGTTGTGTATGTGGCATTTGCTGGTACGAATGAATGGGCTGATATGTGGCGGCATGTATGGGTAAGGCGCGAGACTATAGGCGAGGGCATTAAGGTCCATCGCGGCTGGTTGGCAGATTTTCAAAAATGTATACCAGTAATATATTCAGTTTTGCGAGAACAGATGCAAAAGCTTTCAACGCGGGTGGTTTTCGTGGGGCATTCATACGGCGGGGCATTGGCGCAGATAGCCGCTTGGTATCTTTCACACGAATATGGTGCGCCCCGTGTAGACTTGCGAACATACGGAAGTCCGCGCGCGGGAAATGCTGGTTTTGCAAAAGACCTTGACAGGCGCACAGATTCGTGGTACACTTACCAAATTAAGGGCGATCCAGTAACACAAACCCCGCTAGCTTTTAGGTATAGGCATGGCGGCACAAAAATATTAATGCCATTTCGCAAGTCCCCGCATTCTATGGCGGGCTATTTAGAATCAATAAAAGGAGTTCAGTAGATGAAGTATCTAGCACTATTCGCGGCTGTATTGCTATGCAGTTGCACCACACAAACGGGCGTCCGTACTGTAGGAAGCCCGCACATGGTCAACAAAGCCACAGGCAACGCAGTGATTGCAGTGATGATTAAGGACTTTGAATCAACTCAAGACGCGGCCAAGGCTCAATCTGTTGATGCATTGAAGGGATCAGTCGCGGCAACTGGCAGCGGCAATGCTGACAGCACTGCCACGGTTGCGCCGAAAGTGATCGCGGTGCCAGACCTACCACCAGCACCAAAAGACCTAGAAGACCCGCTACCAGCAGAGTAGACCAAGAAAGACAACAACGACCCGCCAAGCCTCTCAACGATGCTCAATCCTGGCGGGTTATCTTACAACCAAAAACACAAGGATTTAAAATGGCACACAATAACGGAAACCAAGCCCGCGCATGGGAAATGCAGCAACAAGGCGCATCATACCAACAGATTGCAGACGCGTTGGGGTGCAAGCGAAGTACGATCAAGTCACACATTTCGGCCGCGCGGAAACAATACAACAAAGGCAAGCAAGCCCCAATTGACAATCCCCACGGGCTATCCACAAAATCAACATGCGTCCTATACAAGACGGACGAAGCTGGCAATGTCGTATTCGATCGCGAGTGGCGCAAGATGGAGCCGGCGCTTGATGCCATCAACCAAGTAGTCGAAGGGTTGTGCGCTAAGGTCGAGGGCGTTGGCAGAGTCAGAAAGCGCAAACCCAAAAAGACAGATTGCGACAATACGCTTTTTGAGATCGACATATTTGACCCGCATGTTGGCATGTATGCCGACGAACGACAAACGCTTGAGTCTGACTATGATTGCGATATAGCGGCCAAGCGGATGGTCGTTGCGGCAGAGTCATTAGCTAGCCGCGCCAACCGTCCCAAGAAGGTTGTAGTATGTTTCGGTGGTGATGTCATGCACATGGATACGCGTGATTTTCGCACTAGCAGCACACAGAGCAACCATGTGTTAGATGTCGATACGCGTTACCAACGCGTGGTTCGCTATGTTGTTGCAAGCTGCACGGATGTAATCCAGATCGCCGCTAGCATTGGCAGCGAAGTTGAGATTGTAATAACGCCAGGCAATCACGACTGGCATTCTTGCGTATGGCTCACAAGCGTTCTAAGCGCTTTTTATAGCAGGTGTGACAATGTATCCGTCTTGATGCAAGATAGTGACCGCAAGGCTATAACATGGGGTGACAATCTGCTGATATGGACACACGGGGACAAGATTGCACCGCAGAAATGGCCCGCAATCATCGCGGCAGAATGGGCGCAACTGTGGGGATTAACCAAACACCGTTACCTAAAGATGGGGCATGTTCACCACCAAAAGACAATCGCACCAGTTGTTGTCAATGAGCAGGCCGGCTTGGTTGTTGAGTACTTGGCTGCATTGTGTCCTGCTGATACTTGGCATGCATCCGCCGGCTTTGTTGGCACCCAGCGCGGCGCCAGTGCTTTCGAGTACCACAAGGAGCACGGCCTACAAACGCGGTTCTATCACAACTGCTAAACTTCACGACTCGTGAAATAAAGAAAGCCCGCACTGTTTAGGTGCGGGCTTTTGCGTGTCTAAAAAGGCACCTTTTCAGACGCTTATCCTTGTTCCAGTTGCTTGAGTTCGGTTTTGATAGCGCCTTCGTACCAACCGCCTTTCATTCTAGTTGGATTGCGCTCGCTGATTTCAGATACATCTCCCAGTATCTTATTCAGCACCTCGATCTTGGCTTGCGTCTCCGCCGTTTCGATCTGTTGCCAGAGCTTGGTTCGCTCTGCACGCCACGTCTCAACCTCTGCATTTAGCCGCGCAATCTCCGCGTCCTTGCCCGCAAGAATTTCTGCTTCCTTTATGCAACATCCCATCTTTCTAATAGCACCACAGCCACAATCACATCTTCGACAGTCAATCATACTTGTCTCCTTTCGCACCTTTTCAGGTGGCTATGCTATATATTCGTTAGTTGCTTGAGCCCAGAATCATCGCCCCTTTCAGAGCTTCCTTAACGGCTTCCTCCATGGTGTTGTCACAGTCGCCCCAAAAGCCATCATAGACGTAACCTCCATTTACATGAACTGAGATATCAAAATCCCCCTCAACGCACCGATGTATCTCGATTGAATGGCCTTTGTATGTCGTGCTAAAATCATCTTCCGATTCAATTCGCTTTAGGATTGGCCGCCTGTCTACTTTCTCCATCTTCATTCTCCTTTCGCACCTTTTCGGCGCTGGTTGTTGGTTGTTCCAGTTTTTGAGATTATATCATCTCGTTTTGTGGATTATTCAAACAGATCTCCTATGACTACGCCGTGATCTGCTGCCAGTTCATGCAACTTCTCGCGCCAATCCTCCGCGCACTCTTGCGCCTTCTCACCTTCTGACCACTTGGCAACACTGCGAAGCTCGCTATCCATACCCATCAAGACAAACGCCAGGCTATCCGCTTGCACGGCCCTTGCTAGTTGCTTGTCGTCGTCTGTTGTGATGCTGTATGTTTTCATTTGTCGCCCCTTATGTATTCTGCAACGGCTATCCTTGCTGCTTGTGCAGCGGTTGCCTCGGCTCCGTGACCGGCAATGTTCGTGCTTCCCTTCTTGAAGATGCAGGCGGTATATGATTCATGCACGGCACCATCCTCCGTGTCGTGCATTGTTTTGGTTATGATCACGTCACCGCATTCGGGTAACTCTTTTTTGATCCATGCAATGGCTTGTTTGTCTGTCATCTGTCTAGTCTCCTAATAATTACTTCTGTTCTTGGTTGGTTTTTGTCTATTGCGAATTCTGGTTCGCGTCTTGTCATGTATTCGGGCGTATCGTTGGGCACTACTCCTGCATCCTGTATGCCGTCGTACATGCTTTTCAGTGATGCCATTGCGTTGTCTGCGTCTCGTTGCCTCCTGTGTTTGTGGTATAGCGTTACCAATACTTCACATTTGGACCAAGGCAAGTCCTCTGGGAATGTATCTAGTATTTGATCGCGGGTTGCGTGTCGTTGCTTCTTGGTCTGTTTGGCCTTGTTGATTGCTCCACCACGCGACCAGCTCCTATGATTCGGATGAAGACACTTGTGCGGAATCGGCAAAATCACTCGGATCTCGGTGTTTAAATGAGTAGTAGGTTTCGCCGCGTCTTCCGTCGTTTTTGATTCCAAATGCATGTTCCATGTCCTCTAGTTCGCGCAACAGGTTCATCCGCTGCTGTCTGTTTATTGATTGGCTCACCCGCGTAATGGCTGACAAGGTTGCCCCATTCTTGGCGCCGGCCTTGATGACTTTGTACATCTTCTTGCGGATTCGCTCGCCCTCGCTATCACCCACCTCGCCTTTTGCAGATTTGATAAAGTCCTGCATGCGATCCAGAAACAACTGGCACCCAAATTGGGCGTGCTCCTGGCTGATTGCAGCAGCACCATCGCCCACTGAAACAATTAGCGCAACCTTGGTGCCAATCTCGCAACCACGCGCCCATAGCGCTTCATAGCCATCGCCAGCCTTTATAGAGCCTTTCTTTTGCTCGTGGTAGTACGCGTTCCACATATCCAACTCTTCATCTGCTGGCACCGTGAACGGTATTTTGGTTGGGTTGCATGCTGTGGTGGCTGCAATATCACCAAATCCGTCCATGTTTGGCTGGTGGTCGTTAATGGCTCGCACCTGGTCTATGAGGCTTTGTGGTATCGTATCGTCCAGGCATGCCTTTCGATTGCGCAATGGGTCGTCCTTGCTCTCAAATACAAGGACGCGGCCAAGCCAGCCGTCCTGCATCTCGCTGGAGTCCATGCCTTCATACAACCGTCCTGGAACCGTTGTGCCGTATAAGCATAGGTGAGGCTGGTCAATAATCGTGCGGGCATCTTCCTTGCTAGCATATGTTTTGCCTTGGTAGGTTGACGACGACGAGGTAGACATGCGCATAAGCATTGGGATGATCTTTTGCGCACTGCTGCTGGCTCGCTGGCTTTTCATGGCGCCAAACATATGCCCAATTTCATCCCACATATATAAAAGGCGTCCGTCGTGGCGGGCTAGCTCCATCTCGATCGCGGCATCGCTTGTAACCTCTTCGCCGCCTAGAATCTCGCCAACGCCGGCCGCAGCAGCCAGCCGTTTGATTTGCTTGCGGGCATGTTCTTTGCCGCAACCTGACACGCCGACACCAATGCAGTAAATATTAGGGCGGGTGGAATCAATGGCTTGATAGCGTTTTGATGCCAGCGCACCGACATACGCAATTGATGCCCCTAGCGCAAGCATTGGTTGTGGTTTGCCGGCCGTGTCATTTATCCACTGCGCCAACTCGCCAACCAAGCCAGGTGGTAGTTTTGGTGGCTTGCTCATTTACTCCCCTTGTCTTTTTTCATGGGTATACAGTCGCACAGTTCGTCGCAGCCTGTGCAACGAAACTGGTGCTTGATTGGGTCGAGCTGGGCAACTTGCCAGCAGCAATGTGATTTTCTGATTGGTTGGGGGTTCATTCTGACGGTGTGCCCCCGATTCCTAGACCTTTGAAGACTTCTACAGCTTCACTGCGGGTTGCTGGTCCGCCTAGCCTGTTTTTCAGCAATTCGGTTCCGCGTTTCCACTTGTCGTATTCAGCGTCCGAAGTGGTAGCCACGATGTTTAGTTTGCCAAACCTTATCGGCATTCCGCCCGTCTTAGCCAAGAACTCTTTGAGTTGCTTGGAACATCGGAGCACCATATCGTAATCGCTCTCGTCGGTCGGTACACCATAAACTTGGCTGCCGGTCAGAAATGCGGGTCTGTTGTTGTCGTTGTTCATAGCTCGTTTTGTCCTTTTAGGTTGTGCCGTACTATCCGAAAAGCTTTGCCGCCTTCTTTCGTTACGACTATTGTTTTTGTTTTGTTTTGGATTCGTTGCCCCATAAACATATCGCATAGTGCATCGTTTACCGTTATTCCTTGTGCTTCGGGCCAGCCAAACCGCTTTGCCCACCATGCTTGGGCCTTGGATTTGCTCGCGTTGTCACCATCTAAGTCTAGCCATTCATGCACCAATTGCAAGCCGCAACGATAAGAAACCCGCAACTTATCCGCGGCATCTTTGCATATATGCCTTGATAATGTCACCTCGTCAACATCAAGCAATTGCTCGTGATTGGATAAAATCGCTACTTCTGCGGCTCGTGCTGCATGTAGTATGCGCTCTGTTTGTTCCGCTTCCAGGCGTTCAACTTCGCGTTTTGGCATAGTCCAACCGCATGACGGACAAGCACCAACGGCATGCGAAAACAACTCGCTGCAATCCTTGCACTTTGCCAGCCGTACCGCGCCACCGTCTATCTGGTCAAGTGGTCCATGTGTCTCAATGTTTTGCCCGTAATCCAACACCAAGCAATTATCCTTTTGCGGATGTAAACGCAAGCCGCGGCCCACCATTTGCGCATATAGGCCAGCAGCTTGGGTCGGTCGTAGCAGCACCACGCAATCGACTTGCTTAACATTGAAGCCCTCAGTATACACATTGATGTTGCACAATACCCGCGTTTTGCCGTCTCGGAATGCATCTACCGTTTTGCGGCGCACGTCTGCATTTGTCTTGCCTGTCACCGTTGGCGCATGGATGCCGTGCGTTTTGAAGCAATCCGATACATGCTGGCAGTGTTCCGCATTGACGCAAAACACTACCACGCTTTTACGGTTGTCCTGGTTGATGATGCGCACAACTTCCGCGACTGCTTCCACCACTACCGTATCGACTGCTTTTGCCAGGTCTGCAATTTGGTAGTCCCCGTTGCTTACCTTCACTTTTGATAAGTCTGGGCGATGCTCTGAAGTCTTGGCGCGCAATGGGCACAGATACCCGTCTTTAATCAGATCCGCAATATTTGCCTCATAGCATACCTCATTAAGTATGTGGTCTTTATGGCATATAGGCCCGCAACCCATGCGATATGGTGTTGCAGTGAATCCTACCACGCGGGTATGTGGATTGTGCTTTTGCATGGCAGCAATGAAGGTGCGATACTTGCCCTCGCCTTTTGGTGGGATTCTATGCGCTTCGTCAACTATGATGACATCCACTGGCGGAAACTCACCGTGCCGTTTTGCTACACTGTCAATACTGGCATATGTAATGTCTGTATCCGCGTCGCGTCTGTCAATACTGGCGGCGTAGATGCCTACTTTTTGGCCGCTTATGCCCTCCATTTCGGCGGCATTTTGCTCAACCAATTCTGTGCGATGTGCCAAGATGATGGCGCGTAACGGTGGGTGTGCTTGCTTCCATCGCGTCAATGCCCAAGCAATCACGGGGGATTTGCCGGCGCCAGTTGGCAACACCACACACGGGTTGTTGGGCTTGTTTCGCAAATGCTCATCGAGCGCGTTCAATGCTTCCTGCTGGTATGGTCTAGGTTTCATTGATGCCGTCAGCCTTCTTTGCCTGCGCCTTTTTGCGGTTGGCGGCGCGCTGGATAATCTTCACCGCATCAACGCATAGGTCGCAATATTTTCGCCTTGTGTAGCGCTTCTGCTCGAACTCTTTGCCGCACTCAGCGCACGGAATGTACCTGTTTTTGCTTTGGTAGCTCATGTGCTCAACCAAAGCAACTCGTGCTGCAAATCTTTTAATTCGCGCAATGCTGGCACCGTCTTCATGTTGTGGCGGATCTCATCCATGCGACCCAATACCCATTCCTCTCGTTGCTCTTTCTCGCGTTTTGTTAATGTGCTTTTCATCATAATATCCTTGTTTTTGTTGGTTGTGAGAAATAGGGCAGTTTACCGCACATGCCCCAGGTGCAATACCCACCAAGGAAATTAGAAGGGAGAGTCTGCGGTTGCTGGTGGTGGCGGCGTCCAAGCTGGCGGCGCCGTTTGTTGCGCTGGTGCTGCTTGTCCTGTTGTGTGCGTACCAGCAGGTTGCAGGTCGTGCGCATAGTTCTTGTCATTCCACACGGTAACCTTCGCGTCCAATGTTGCACCTTCGATCTGTTCTGTCGCGGTCAGTGGCGTTGTTAGCCCCAATGCTGCGGCTACATTGCCCATGGCTTTGTCGCGCTTGGCTGCAACTGCATTTGCACCACTTTGGCGTATCTTCTTGAAGATCTTGCGGCCGGCGTGTGTTGGTCCCGTAATGTCCAGCGTAATATCCAAATCCATGCCGTCCTTGTCGAAGTTGTCGCGCACTTCTGCGCGGATCGCACGGACAGAGTACCAGCCTGGCGGTATTGGTGTAAAGCCCTCGCTGTCGTTGCTCTCAGATGCTTGCGGCGCATATCCTGCACCGCCGTTGTATTGTGATAGGTCCAATGTTATTCTCCTGCTTTTTGCTTGTTGATTGCAGCTAGAAAGCCGCCTTGGTTGTCGATTACTTGTTGTGCTTTGTCTTGTGCTAGGTCTTGATAGGTTTCTCCTTGTTTGATCCATTGAATGCTTAGTAAGTAATGATTGATTGATTCAGCACTAACAATAGCAACAATTTCTGATAGGTCAACAGGTGCCGCAACAACTTCCGCCGGCAATGGCAGGATTTTGATTGGCTTTTTCTTGGTCTTACTGGCGCTGATGACCATTGTTGTCGCTTCTGCAATGTCGCTCATATGGCTTATGCGTAAACCTCCCACCTCAACTCCGCCCCATTTTACGGATGGGTCACGGAATAAGGTCAATCGTCGGCCTATGAATGCTTTGCCGTTGCTGCCCCAAAGGTGAATCATTACACGCCGCATTGATTTGCACGGCTTCCACACTTTGCCATCCTGGTCCCCGTAATGGATTGCAAGAGGTTGTTGCTGGTCACCTTCGATGGCTGTGATATCTTGAATCTTGATGGTTAGCGGTCCACCAACCAAGTCGTCTGCATTTAGCTGGTCACTTTTTGCCATGATCGTTCGTGATAGGTCCATTATAGTTGGATCTCCGCATCTTCGTGCCGTGGCGCAATTGGCATTCCCTTGGCGTTTTGGTTGTATTCGTGCAGCAGCTCGTTTATTTGATCGTCAAACATGATCGCGGCATCTACGATAGCTTGTTGCATTTCTAGGTCCGGCATGACACGCTTGACAAATAGCGGCATACCTTCGCAGTAACTAACGAAGTCCAGCCATTTTGCCTTGGTGACCAGCAAGCCCGTTTGTATCTGTAGCAGGTATTCCTTTGGCACTTCGCCGCTGGCTATGGTTTTCATCTGGTATTTTTGCGCGCGGCTTTTGATCTCAATCAGCGCCAACTCGCCGGCGCCGTACATGTTGATGACGCCATCTGGGGAATAACCAATGGTTGTGCCTTCGAACTGTTCCGTAAAAAAGCCCAGCTCTTGCGCATCGTTGCCAGTATGCTCGTTGTACATCTCGCGAGCATATACCTCATCAACATGGCCGCGCTCCATTGCCCAAGTTGTTGGCGTTGGCTCAACAAATTGCGTTGCTCGTTGTGCTGCTATCTCAAATACTAACGCCTTAGCCTTGTCGTTGCGTGCGTAAGCCATTTTGGCGGGTGTTATGATGTTGCGTACCACTGATGCCGTCAAAAGCCCGCAGCGTGCGTCTAGCCATGCTTGTGTGCCTTGCTCTAGGTTTGTGTGTACCTTCATTGGTTTTCCTCGTTGAGTTGTTGGCCGCGTAGAATTACCAGGCCGTCTGTTATTGTTGGGTCGCAATACTGCCCGTCTGCGCTGCTGAATTTGCGCTCATTACCTTGCAGATGGACGGCGCGCCCAATTACTTCACCGTCCTCGCCGTAGTAGGTTTCTACCGCGTCTATGGCTGCTGGGTTGATGTGGATGGTTTTTTCTGGCATGTGTTTTACTCCTGTTTGGGTTTATGTGGGTTGGTATTATACTGCCGTCTTCCAAGCGATGCAATAGATGACGGCTAAAAAGATGATAAATGGCACTGATAGCGCCATTGTTAGTAATAGGTGAACACAGAGCGCTTCCCAAAAGGTAAGCGGCTTCATGTTTTCGGGCTGCGTCCAGGTGTCCAATTCGTCTAGGTAGTCTTGCTTGCTCATTTTGTTGCTCCGTTTGTTTGTTTGGGTTGGTGGTACTTAGAAATTAGACCCGTTTTGCTGGGGTTCAAGTGGTTGCGGGTGTTTTTTATTGCGGGTTGCTGGTTATCTGTGCAGCGAGCATGCCAGGAAATAGCGCTTCCATGTCGGCGTTTGCTTGGTGCTTGCGGCGTTCCTCGGTGTTTCGCTGATTGGACATTATGATCTTCTCGCGGTTGGCCGCGTAGTATCGCCGCTTGCGCTCTCGGACCTTCTCGCGGTTGGCCGCGCGGTATTGCCGCTTTCGCTCGCTGTGCTTCTCGCGGTTGGCCTTGCGGTATTGCCGCTGGGACGCGCTGAGCTTCTCGCGGTTGGCTGCGTAGTATCGCCGCTTGCGCTCTCGGACCTTCTCGCGGTTGGCCGCGTAGTATTGCCGCTTTCGCTCGCCGTCCTTCTCGCGGCAGTACATGCACAACTTCACCTCGCCTCCCTTAGCCCCAATGAATAGCTCATCGGGGTAGGGCTTTTTGCATCTTGTACAGGTCTTCACCTTCTTAGCCCTCCATTTGGGCCAAGAACCGTAGCAACTCGGCGCGCGACAACTTCAACTTGCCAACATGTAAATGCGAGCCTTTTACAAATACCTCGTTCACCCTGTCAATGGTTGGCTTTGTTTTGATTTGCTTGCGCGTCTTCTGTGTCTCAATCCAGGCGCGCTGCTCTGAGACATCACGCACGGCGCCGTGGTTGAACACTTGGCGGGCCTGCTCGCTTGTCATCTTATCCAGTTGCACCAAGATAGTATCGCCATTTCCACAGCTAACGGGTATCGGCTTATCAATGTAGTGCGTCTGTGTTGTGGAATCGCATTTTACTAGTGCACGAGCTGCCGGCGTTGCGTCAAACAACAGCCGCGCATCCATCTCGCCTGAAGCAATACGGATAAAGCCCGACCATGTAGCAGATGACACGGTTGGGAATGCCTCCGCAAACATGTCGCGCGCTGACGGGTCTACCTTCAGCGCGTTATAATAGTGGGTTGCCGCTTCCTTCAGCGCGTCGCGGCTTGCTGACATTGAAGACTTGACGCCTTGGATGTGAGACTGGATCTGGGCTTTCTTGGTTTTGCTTAGTGCTTGCATCTTGCATGCTCCTTATTTGTTTGTTTTGGTTTGTGCCATCATTGGCGGGTAATGAGACACTAGCCCCGTTTTGCATCCGTTCAAGTGGTACTGCCAAAAAAAGTTGGATCTGGCTAAATTATATTAAATACTAGAACCAGATATAAAATAGAAAGGCCGTTTTAGGCAAGAGAAGTTCCTATATTATTAAATACTATATTTTTTTACTATGTATATCTATACCTCTTCTTATACCCCTGTCTCTCATCTGCACCAATCTTCTTTTTATATGTGTTAGGGACCCCCATAAAACCCATAATTTAAAGAAGAATGTTCTACTGCAACAACTTACGCAATAAAATAGCCGTGAAAATAGCGCTATCTTCAAATAATTTACCAGCGAATGTCAGCCAAAACCAGAAAGTTGCGACTTTTTTGCAGATGGGGGTTGTACTAATGCAAAATGGGCGTATTGTCTAGGTATACCCAAACAACACAAACTGGCACAGCCATTCTGGCAAGGTGCAATCGTCAGCGGATCGGGGCTGTATCGGAGGGCTTGACTATGTTCAGCCATTCATCTTTCAAGGCCGCGAAAGCGGCAGCAGTTGCCCGCAAGGGTGTCACTTTCACCTTTGACGCTGGCGATGGTTTCGTTGGCCGCGTCATTTTTTGCAACTGGCGAAACCGCGTCGTTTGCACGTCTGTCGCCCCCGACAGCACGGTGATCGTATGACCATTGTGATAACAAGTGGGATACAAGGATTGCGCGATGAGTGAAAAACGAGAGAGATTCCCTTCATGGTGGGTCGATCGAGCACGGCGTTGGTGCGGTTGTTCAGATATGCGGCGCATTGCATTCTTGAACCACATAGATGACATTATTCGCGATACGCGACCAACATGCCAGGCGGATAGCGCAATACAAAACCAAGCGATCAATGAGTGCATGGAGTATTGGGGAGTTGCCGACTACAAGCAGGGGTGCTTGGGCTGTGGCTATATTGTGAGCGGCGCTGTGTTTTGGTGCATGGGGCAACCATATTGTTGCCATGCCTGCGCCGAGTTTTATGGGGAGAGGTATGTATAATGCATAATGAAGAATTACTACCTTGCCCCTTCTGTGGCACGGATTATCCAACATTAACAGATTACGGCGGCATTATCCAAATCTCGTGTTGTCATTGCCCTGCGTCTCTTGACATCTTTTACTTAACGGAATTAGGCGATAGGCCTAAAGCTATGCAGTTGGCTGAGTCGTCTTGGAACTCGAGGAACTGGCGATAAACCGTAACGCCATATACGATCGATCATCTTGCATTGTTCTGATTCTGCACTATTTTAGCCACACATCATCACCACAAACCAAGGAGACAACATGAACAACAGCAAGAAACTCGCAGCGGCCCGCAAAGCCTACGAACTAGACACAGCCGGCCAGCTATGGACAAAACCACGCGGAGCCAAACCTATCACGCAAGACGCCGTCCTGGTCGTGGTGGATGGCTTAACCTATCGCGTTGAGACAGACGAAATCAAAACCGCACTAAAGCCAAAACGAACATCCCGCAAAAAATGCAACACATGCAAAAATGCTGGGCCATGCAAAATGGATTGCAACAACGAGGAGGGCAAGCGATGAGCAAGCGAGACGAATTGGTAGCGACATTTGAAGAGGCAAACCGCGCATGTGAGGAGGCACGCCGCGCATTTGACGAGGCAGACCGCGCATATGACGAGGCAG
>OLII01000067.1_pt1 | contig 35968 bp, 30 predicted proteins | sample 1609481 | NCBI WGS metagenome assembly OLII01 (sample SAMN05416859, study PRJEB24817) | seawater metagenome | isolation source: Sea water | place: Canada:Atlantic | collected 2013-11 | reverse complement strand
GGACACCATCGCCCTTAATGCTGGAGTTCGGAAGGTGACTTGGCTGGACGCATACTCTAGATCTGCTGATTGCGGAAAATGAGGAGCAAGCCAACAACACCTTCCGGTCTTTGAGCGAAATCGCTGATAGTGCTCATAAGCTGATTGGCTACCCTATGGCTCGTTTCGTCAATTTGCTCGAAGCACTCGATGTGGCCTTCGGAGATCTCAAGGCCTACGAAGATCTCATGGATAAGCTCATTGATGATGCCGGTGCGCGGGAAAACAGCCGGATTAAGGCAGATAAGTACCTGAGGCGAGGAGCGCTGAGTAGCGATAAAAAGGACTACTACAGGGCGATCAAGTGCTTCGGATTATCCCTGTATGGGCTGTATAGCAGTGAAAGCAAGGCAGAAGTCTTCGCTGCCCTGTATATGTTGTCGCATGCATACGACAAGCAGGGCCTGCTTTGGGCTGCGCGAGGAGCAGCGTTGATGGCAGCCTACGTGGTAACCACTGACGCACTGAAGGAACAGCGAAGCAGTGCTAAGCAAGCTGCTATTTACCAACGACTCATGTGGATTGAAGGTCAGCTAGGTCGCGTGGGCCAGTCTTTGACCTGGTATCACTTAGCTCAACTGATCTCTCAAACGCTGGATGAAAGTCCGTGGACAGAAAATCAGAAAATGAATTATGAGGTTCTGATTGGTAAGCTATTTCTCAACGCCAATTTTACAGACGTTGAAAGAATCGCCTGGCTGCCGGACAAATTGAATCAACTGGATCTAGGGCTCAGTGCAGATGCGCTATTAGTTTGCTTAGGTCATGAAGATAAAGCGGGGCCTGAGGATGAGCCAATTGATCTTAACTTTATGAACATGTGGCGCAGTATTGATATGGGAGCCCCGGTGGCCCCACTCGACCTGTATCTGGATCGCTGGACGACCATAAGCTCATATATCCTCGGTTGTAAGGTGTCTGTGTCTTTTCCGGTGAAATCTCCATGCATTGAGTTAGCGCAGCAATTGCTGGCTGTACTGGAGAGCTTCTGCGCACCGATGATGGCAGACCATGCAGCGGCTACAGTGCCCGCCGTGAATATTGATGTCCTGCTGGAAGATGAGGACGACTTCATACTGCGGCACAGCTTCGACACCGCTGCGCAGGTAACCTCTGCAGAAATCCTCTGCTCGCCTTTCAGCATCGCCAATTTGACCGATGAACAACGAGGCACGATCCGGCAATTTTACAGTGAATTCTGCCTTCACTTTGTGTCCACCATCTGTCCTCAAATTGGCTGGTCGAAATTCGAAGAGATGCTTCGAGACGACAAAGCCCTGGAACGAGCAGTCGTCTTCAACTGCAATATTGGATTGGACAGCTATTTCATGGGGCGTGATGCCGTCCCTGGCATCGGGTCTCATCAGGAAGCTACCCTTGAATTGCACAAGCCAACACGGCGTGTGACTTGGTTTGAGCACCACAATATAGAGCCCATGGATTGGCGGCCTAAGTCTGATGTGCCTGAAGAGCGTCCAAAACATCCGTTTCAGTTTTCAACAATGAAGCATCGAGAGCTAAAAGTTGTTTCTCTCATCCAAGAGAGCCTGTGGAATCAAGCCGGCTGGAAGGGGCTGGGCTTTCAAACATGCGAAGGCGAAATTCCAGTGTTGATGTTCGGCTTCGAGAATGCCGCTGTTGGGCATAAGATATTCGAAAATATCGCGAAAACCATCGGGGATAAAGATCCCAATAATGCACTGCGCATCGCATTGATACGAGGCATTAGCAGGCAGAACCCAGCGCATTATCGCGTGGCCGTCACAAGTAATCTTGATCGTTCTGATGATGGGTCTTCGAGGATCCAAACGGCACTCTCTAGGCTTCATACTATGACCCCGAACTCTTCTGAGAATATTGAAAGATTTTTGAAAGATTACGAAGTGCACAAGAAGTGTCATATTGCTACGGTGAACACGAAAGGGAAGCTTGTTAGCCATCTAATAACTTCTGGCGTAATTGTCATTCATGCCTGGGAGATCGATGAAAACGACCAGGAGATTTCGGCAATTCAGCCTGAGGACGATATCTTTGTGCCGGCAGGCGTGGAAAACGCTCCAATCAGCCGTGCGCTGGCGAAGATTCGTTCATTTGAGACCCGGTAAAGGTTGGTCACACTTTGAGTGTGGGGCGGGGTGTCTTCTAGGGCGACGACGTATTTGGCTGCCCCTCCAATCTCTAATTGGGGCCTAGCCAAGCGTGAAACCAGCGCAGGTAAGACTAGGGGCGTTCAGCAGGAAGGGCTGCCCCGCTACCGAGATATCCTACGTCGATGGGTGCGGCAGCGACCTAGTCGAGCCACGTCTACCCGGCCAACCTAGCGCTGCAGAGACCTGGGCGACTACCATGCATTTTTGGAAGCTGCCAGGCCAAAAACCCTCACTAGGGATAGACACCCAACTCACACGTTGTGTACTATGAGGGTGTAGGCGCTTGGGCTTAATCGTCAGCAGGTTAAGAGCACCACTGAAGATCCAAGGGCAATGAAGTACGTGAAAAGGCCACCCCTAAAGGGTGGCCTTTTCCTTTCTCAGCTATCAAGAAAAGCCAAGGCTACCGCTGCGTCAGCGCTGACGCGTGAAGCTCCACTCTTTTGGCTTCAAACCACCGCCTGCAGTGCATTTCTCCCTGCCGCCCCATTCTCGGTTCAAGCACCCAGATTCGATCCTGGCGGTTGTTCTGTGTGCGGTTGTTCTGGGGGGGGCGGTGAGTAAGCAGGACGGCCACACGCCTGTGAGGCCTCAGTGAGTGGGATAGAAATTTCCAATCACTTTTTGCTGGTGCGAGATCTGGATTGGTTTGCCACCCTTGAGTACCAGTTTCATGCCCCAGGATTTGGTCATGCTGCTGAGCTTGACGTCCGAGTGGGTGTACCCGCGCTTGAAGCCGTCCAAGGCCTCCTGGGTCATCAGGTACAAGGTCTTTTGATGAAATTCTGACTGAACATGGTCACTGGCTCTGTCGCTCGAAAGCCAATGGAGCGTCTGGGTGATTCGGCGATAGAGCATGTTCAGTCTGGCCAGCACTTCGACCTCAGTAGTGGGCGCCGGATACTCGACATTGACCGTTACCCCCTTGGCTTCTTTCTTCTCTTCTTTGATGTCCGGGATTTTCCACAGCGGCTCGAAATGGGCGACCCGGTTGCGCAGCGACCTGACGGTCTCAAGGCGGGCGTAGACGGTGCCTACGTTCGTCTTGTTGTTCCAGTGACCAGCGTTACTCGCGTAGCGATGGTGAGGAAAGATCGTCGGGATGATCGTGTCCCAAGACAGGTTGAGATCCAGCAGTGGTGCCCAGAAGCCGAACGTCATATTCGCAATCACTTGATTGGGGCTGACCGGGTGGAGTTTCGGGGTGTAGGTGTGTCGCTTTTGAGCCTTGTTCCAGTACCTGTCGTGAGTGACGGCCTGCACCTTCTCCCAGCTTTTGCCGCTCAATCTCAATACTTCGTACCAATTGTTGGCATCAGCGCTGCCGATGATTCTGGAAGAATGCTGGGCCATCGCATACTGGCTAAGAGCGAGGTGGAAGCGATTTCTCAACGCTACTTCGACGATGCCTGTTAAGCGCATGAAATTCGTGGATAGAACCTCGTTCCAGCAATACAGGCCGTACAGTTCTGAGTCGGACGCCGGGATGAAAAAACGTCTGTAGGAGGACAGCCTGGCAGCTGAAATGGAATCCAGCGAGCTGAGTAGGTTGAACGGCGTCGGGTTGTACATGGTTGCTTCCACTGCGGTTTCAGCGCGAGCTTAGCCGGCGTGCATTGCGTTGAGCGCCGGTGGTTGGCCGATAGGATGACTTGGCTATGGGTTTAAATGGCGCTTCAATATCATATCATCGCTGGTGATGTGGGTTGGGCGGCTGTGAAACGGGGCCTCTCAAGTCGAGACCCTAAGCCCGGAGGACTCCATTAGTGCGACACACCATCGTCCGCTCACCGCGAATGCGCGGACGTCGCCTGCCTTGCGAATCGACCACCGTTAGGGTCTGAGGTCGGCCAGGGAGATCGGCCAGAGGCAAGCTGATCAAACCAGGAATGACCAGGCTCACGCCTGGCCTTGCGTCATCATCTCCACCCCTTGCCGGACAGGTATCACACACATGCGAGCCCTTGGTGATCGACGACTGGGCGCTTTTTTAGCGTGAGAAGCCTCAACTGTCTGTCTATAATCCGCGCATGTTGAATCCTACCGAAATCCGCCCAATCCTCAAGCAGTGGGTCGCGAAAGCGATGTCCCATGAAGAGAGTGACGTCTTCATCGAGGAGCTGTGCTTCATCGATAAGGCCAGACGCGCCGATCTCGTTCATGCCAACGGCAAGCTGACCGCTTTCGAAATCAAGTCCCATGCTGACACGTTGACTCGCTGGGAGGGCCAGCAGCAGGCCTATATGGCGTGCTTTGACGAAGTCTGGCTATGCTGCCATTCAAAGCACTTGGTGAAGGCTCTTGAGTCATGTCTGCCGCATGTTGGCGTACTCGTCGTCGATGACTATTCCGGCATGGCGATGATTCGAAAGGCGAAGCCCAACAAGCTCCAGGATAAATTCCACCTTACGGGATTTTTGTGGCGTAGTGAGTTGGATGCACTCGCTAACCAGCATGGGGTGCCAACGAAAAGTCGCGACCTCATAAAAGAAGTGCGCCGCCAGCTCAGCGACGCCCTTCCCATGAATGTGATCAGGTCACATGTATTGGTCAGCCTGAAACAACGTTATCGTTAGAGTAAGTCATCGGCGTCGAGGTCATCGAAGCCGTCAGTATCTACGATGGACTGGATCATGGCGCAGATATGCTGATTGATCCTGTATCCATTCCATGTTCCGTTGTTCCCGTAGCCGGTAGATGTGGCGACAATTCTGCTGTACTCACGAGTGGCCCAGCAGAAGTCGTCGCCGTGATAACCCGGTAAGCCTCTGATCTCTTGGGCGATTTCAATGTATCGCACAAATTCCTTATCCGAGCCTTTGCGTCGCTGCCACCATTCCGTTGGGGTGTAATAGCAGGCGAAAGGAAGTACAGGCATGCCTCGTATGTATTCCATTGAGGCGGTTGGGTTGGTGGCCGCATAATCCCCGTAGACGATATCTGACTCTATGCCGGTGGTGTCGACCCTTCCTTGCCATGCAACGTCGTAACAGGCGGAGGAACGGGAGGTATTTGAGGCTGGCTTATCGATAGGAAAGGAGGTGCTCATCAGAACCAGATTCCGTATCTGATAGCTGTTGAGTTGGCGCAGGGATACATTGAAATCCGACCCTGAGGCAGTATTGGCCGGAGTTGTGGCGCCGAAGTCCAAAATCACCGTCGCAGTGTCCGGGCTGTCAAGAGCATCCAGGATTGATAGCAATCTGTTCCACGAAGTCGCGGTGGGGTTTTCCGGACAGGTAACCCTGATGGCTATATGTGGGAAATCGCCCTGAAGAGCGAGAGCACTTTGGATGACTGCTCGTTGAGGGTCGTCATCAACCCAGGAGACCACCGGTATAACGTTCTGGTTGATGCCTGCCACATCGGAGAAGAAGCGCCGTTTGTTCTCAAACGCGCCATGAGGATTGTGCAGGTCATTGGTAGTAATGAATTCTTCACCAACGTCCTTCGTTATTCTTGAAGCGTCTAGGAAAAAAGGATGCTCAGTCCAACTCGCTAGGAATGTTTGAAGGTGTCTGTCGTCGTCACCTCGCATGTCCAACAGCGGAGCCACGGCTTCCCGCCTGTGGTCTTCCAGATTTATCAGCGCCTTAACGTCATTCTGACCAACTCGTAAACAAGCCACGTACTGCATCTTGCACTCCTTGCATGGTGTGAAAACCGGTTTCGCCGTAATGCTGAAGGCATGGCGAGTCACAGGCCCCGGCAATCAGCGAGCGTCGACATACGGAACATGTCGGTTTTGCCCACTGCCACTGGCCGACGTCATGCTCCCAGTGAGACGGCAGGTCGAGATTGGTACGATAGCACTTGGCCACTCAATAGAAGCCTTAATGCGTTGTTTTTCGGATATGGGGTGCGCGTATGTCCGATTAGTCTGTGGGTTACTCATAATGGAGTTCACCAAACAGTCCGATCATGAGGTCACCATCCAGGATCTCAAAAGGGAGGGTGACATACTGGTCAGGGTGCCGGGGCAGCGCCTTACCATCGTGCGGTGCATTCTTCGTGTGCCCTTGAACCTTTTCTCCGTTCTCCTTGATATAGGGGAGCACGACGATGCGGCCATGGTTCTTGGATAGGATCGTGCCCTCGTGCCACAAAGTGTTCCCCTCTTCGCTGCTGGACTCGCCACCCGTGTTTTTCAGCACCCACCGTGGCACCCCGTCGTCCTCATACCAGAACACGAAGCCACCACAGACCAGTACCCTCTGGCCGCGCATCCTCGCCTCTGCGAGCATTTGCTTGACGCTTGCTAATTGCAGCAGCTGGTTCGCTCGGGGGAGTAAAAGTGCGCGTATCTGCGCTTTGGTTCTTCCCCAGTGGTCGGCTCCCGAAAGACCAAACCCTTTGGCTGTCACTTCGCGCAGACAGATCTGCGAGCGTTTGGGAGGCAGGGCTCCGATCTGCTCCCATGTCTGATCATCGACACGGCGAAGGCACGTGTTGAATCTCGGCAAGGCAACTATTTCTAGATAAGGCGCACGCTTAAGTTCCTCGTGGAGCGGTTGCCGCAAGCTCTCCATCGTATTGTGCAATTTCAGCTCTTGCGCGGAGAGCCGGGGCAGATGGGCGTTCCGCTTGATTGCCTCGCGCTCCATGAGCTCCTCTTCTCCCTGGATGCGGCGCGCCGCCGTCAGTGCTTTCTCGACTTTCAGGGTGGTTGAGTTTTGAAGCACAGGATCCGGTACCGCCTGAGCCACCAGTTCATTGGTGCGGCTGTTGAATTCGTCTGCAGCTTCCATGGCCTCCTCGTAGGAGGTGAAAACAGCCGCCCTCGCATGGCCACTGCCGTTATCGTAGAAGTAACGCTTCCAGGACAGTTGGGACTCGGGAAAAAGCTTGAGTGCCCGCAGTTGCCACGTCCATCCGATCCCGAATTGTCGGAATGGAAGCACGGCCAGGGTGGGCCTTGAGTGGTATGGCATCTGATCTAGGCGCATCAATTCTCCCTGCTGTTTGCGTCATAGCGGCTGCGGAAGTGCTGAAGTTGTTCCTAGGGCGATTGATTCCCCCGACACCATGGATAGCACATTGCCAGAATGAGTCAATTTCTTGGCTACAGGCCACGTATTTCGGGCCTTCAGGAGAAAGGGGGCTGCGGGCGGGACTTTAAAAAACTGATGGTTTATCCAGTGTCGGGGGTTGCACAGGTAATGTGCAAACGCTATAATGCACATATACAAAGTTGCTTGGAAGGCATTACAAGTCAGCGTAATGTGCGGTAAAGGTGGGGGGTGAAGCTATTGGGCACGCCGTTCAACCTCACCGAAGGCGCCGCGCTGCTGTCGCTGGTGGGCCGCCTGACCGGCTACACGCCGCGCTGGTTCACCTACTTCATCGGTGATGCGCACGTGTACGAGAACCACCTGGACATGCTCACCGAACAGCTCAAGCGCGAGCCGCTGGCGGCGCCCAGGCTGGTGATCTCCGACCGCGTGCCGGAGTATGCCAAAACGGGTGTGTACGAGCCTGAGTGGCTGGAGAAGATCGAGCCGAGCGACTTCAGCCTGGAAGGCTACGAGCACCATGCGCCGATGACGGCGCCGATGGCGGTTTAAGCGCGCCATACCGCTTCGACAGCAAGGCTGGCTCCTACAAGGATCACCGCGATCCCCTGTAGGAGCCAGCCTTGCTGGCGAAAGGGCTGTCAATTAACGTCCAGTTTGTAGCCTTGGCGCACAATGCGCCGTTACGCCTGCTTCATCCCCAACTCCGCATCATCGATCAGCGCCTTGGCGAACCCGCTGAGGTAATAAGCTGCCCACACCGCTGCGCCATCGTCATCCATCACACCGTTCAGAATGAGCTTGTGCACGCAGCCGAGCATGATCGAAGCCTGCTCCAGTGCGTAATCGCAGGGGATGCCGGGGACGATTCGGAAGAGTTCTGTAGGTGGGTTTTGGCTTCGAATGAACGTCGCGGCACCTATCGTCTCGCCTGTACCAGCTTGCGGGCCGTTACTCATGCAGAAATCCTTGTTCCAGAGTTAGCAGGTTGGCTAGTGCATGCTCTACCAACGCTTTAGCCATCTCGGCCGAATGCAGCACACTCAGCAGCATACTGTGGCTTGGATCATTGGCGTGGGTTCTACAGAATTCATTGGTGGTTTCATGGATGCCGCGCATCAATTCGCTAGCGAAGGCAAGGGAGTCAGCGGTAACGAGGTCGCTGTGGATGGAGAAGTAGGGGCTGGTGAATGGGTGCAGAACAGGCGGGTCGGGGACGATCTTTTTCATGGCGTAACTCCTAGGTTCACTCAGGAGCTACCGCCCAATCCCTCTCACAGGATGTAGGGTGGCAGCCGTACGCGGGGTGAGAGACCGGAGACCTAGGAACCCGGCCAGACCAAAGTCTGCCCGCGCACAGCTGCCATGACAAAGCTGCCATCAGGTCAAGGACGGGCTCTCACACCCGGTCGCCAAATCGACGACTAGGGGAAACTAGCCTTGATGTGCCTTCTCAGCAACGGAGAAAGGGTGGCAGCTTGCGTAGGATAGTTCTGAAAGCATTTAGACTGGAAATTTTTTGACCCATGTGATCGCAGACGAAGGATGGCCGTGTAAGCGCGCCATACCGCTTCGCCAGCAAGGCTGGCTCCTACAAGGATCACCGCGATCCCCTGTAGGAGCCAGCCTTGCTGGCGAAAGGGCCCTCAGTCAGTGCCCATGGCTGCGCCCCACATGCGAATGCTCCGCCTCCGGGGCTGTCACCGCACCGTTCACCTCCAGATGCTGCAGGATCGAGCACTGCGTTTCCTGCGCCCGGCAATGCTGGCGCAACTCCAGCAACTGCCCCTGCAATGCCACCAACCCGTCGATGCGCGCCTTCACGTGCTGGATATGCTCGTCGATCAGCGCATTCACGCTTTCGCACTGGTCCTCCGGGCTGTCGCGCAGGCGCAGCAGGCTGCGGATCTCTTCCAGGGTCATGTCCAACGTGCGGCAGTTGCGGATGAAGGTCAGCCGCTCCACGTGCGCCTGGGTATACAGCCGGTAGTTGCCCTCGCTGCGCGCAGGCTCTGGCAAGAGGCTTTCACGCTCGTAGTAGCGAATGGTTTCCACCGGGCAGTCGGTGGCCCTGGCCAGCTCTCCGATCTTCATCTGCAAAATACCTCGGTTGGTTGCTTGACCCTATAGTGGCTACAGGGTGTTCACTTGGCAACAGGACCTTTAGGGATGAACCACATGAACCAGCCTGTCAGCCCCGACCACGTCGGCCACGCGCACGATCACAAGCATGAACATAGCCACGATCATGCCCACGACCACGCGGACCACGACCACGCCAGCCCCGCGCCTGCCGCGCCTGCCCACGGCAGCTGCTGCTCCGGCGCCGCCGCACCGGCCCTGGTGCAGCTGCGTGAAACCACCAGCAGCGATGCGCGGCTGAGCCGCTTCCGGATCGAGGCCATGGACTGCCCGACCGAGCAGACCCTGATCCAGAACAAGCTGGGCAAGCTCGACGGCGTCGAGCAGCTGGAATTCAACCTGATCAACCGTATCCTCGGCGTCACGCATACCCACCCCGACACCCGCGGCATCGAGCAGGCGATCACCTCGCTGGGCATGCACGCCGAACCGCTCGACGATGCGGGCGAGGCCGGCAGCGACGCAGGGGCTGCGCCGAAGAAAGCCTGGTGGCCGCTGGCGCTGTCCGGTGTCGCCGCACTCGCCGCCGAGATCGTCCACTTCACCAATGCCGCCCCGGAATGGGCCGTGGCCCTGCTGGCGCTGGCTGCCATCCTCGGCTGCGGCCTGGGCACCTACAAGAAGGGCTGGATTGCCCTGAAGAACCGCAACCTGAACATCAACGCACTGATGAGCATCGCCGTGACCGGCGCCGTGCTGATCGGCCAGTGGCCGGAAGCGGCCATGGTGATGGTGCTGTTCACCCTGGCCGAACTGATCGAGGCGCGCTCGCTGGACCGTGCACGCAACGCCATCGGCGGCCTGATGCAACTGGCCCCGGACCTGGCCACCGTGCGCCAGGCCGACGGCCAATGGCAGGAGGTCGACGTGCGCCAGGTGGCCCTTGGCGCCACCGTGCGCGTGCGCCCAGGCGAACGTATCGGCCTGGACGGCGAAGTGCTGCAAGGCCAGTCCAGCATCGACCAGGCGCCGATCACCGGCGAAAGCCTGCCGGTGGAGAAGGGCCCCGGCGACAAGGTGTTCGCCGGCACCATCAACCAGTCCGGTGCGCTGGAGTACCGCGTGACCGCCGCCGCCGGCCAGTCGACCCTGGCCCGCATCATCAAGGCCGTGGAGCAAGCCCAGGGCGCCCGTGCCCCGACCCAGCGCTTCGTCGACCAGTTCTCGCGCATCTACACCCCGGTGGTGTTCGTGCTGGCACTGGCGGTGGCCGTGGTGGCACCGCTGTTCTTCGGCGGCCTGTGGTTCGACTGGATCTACCGTGCGCTGGTGCTGCTGGTGGTGGCGTGCCCGTGCGCGCTGGTGATCTCGACCCCGGTGACCATCGTCAGCGGCCTGGCCGCCGCAGCGCGCAAGGGCATCCTGATCAAGGGCGGCGTGTACCTGGAGGGCGGGCGCAAGCTCAGCTTCCTGGCGCTGGACAAGACCGGCACCATCACCCACGGCAAACCGGTGCAAACCGACTACCGCGTGCTCGATGCGCGCTTCGAAGGCCGCGCCCAGCACATCGCCGCGAGCCTGGGCGCTCGTTCCGATCACCCGGTGTCGATGGCCATCGCACAGCAGTACGCCGATAAGCCGCTGGCCGAGGTCAGCGAGTTCCAGGCCCTGATGGGCCGTGGCGTGGGCGGCAAGATCGACGGCGTGCTGTACCACCTGGGCAACCATCGCCTGGTCGAGGAACTGGGCCTGTGCTCGCCCGAACTGGAAGCCCGGCTCGATGAGCTGGAGCGCCAGGGCAAGACCGTGGTGCTGCTGCTCGACGCCTCCGGCCCGCTGGCGCTGTTCGCCGTGGCCGATACGGTCAAGGAAAGCAGCCGCGAGGCGATTGCGCAGTTGCATGCACTGGGTATCAAGACCGTCATGCTCACCGGCGACAATCCGCACACCGCCGAGGCCATCGCCGCGCAGGTGGGCATCGATGAGGCTCGCGGCAACCTGCTGCCGGCCGACAAGCTCAAGGCCATCGAAGACCTGTACGCCCAGGGCCATCGGGTCGGCATGGTCGGCGACGGCATCAACGATGCCCCGGCGCTGGCGCGGGCCGAGATCGGGTTTGCCATGGCGGCGGCCGGTACCGACACCGCCATCGAAACCGCAGACGTGGCACTGATGGATGACGACTTGCGCAAAATCCCGGCGTTCGTCAGGCTCTCGCGGCAAAGCGCGGCGATCCTGGTGCAGAACATCGTTCTGGCCCTGGGCATCAAGGCGATCTTCCTGGCGATCACCTTCACCGGCATGGCGACCTTGTGGATGGCGGTGTTCGCCGACATGGGCGTGAGCTTGCTGGTGGTATTCAACGGCTTGCGCCTGCTCAGAAAGTAAGAGGCGGTATGTTGAGTTCCGAGTTGAAGGCGTTCTACATGGTGGCCCGCCTGGGCAGCATTACCCTGGCGGCGAAGAAACTCGGGCTCAGCCAGCCGACGGTGACCACGCAGATCCGCAACCTGGAGGCCCAGTACGGGGTCGAGCTGTTCTTTCGCGGCGGTCGCCGCCTGACCCTGAGCGACGACGGCACGCGGCTGATGCCGATGGTCAAGGCGCTGATGCAGCAGGAGTCGGATATCGAGTTCTTCCTGCGCAACAGCGGCCAGGGGCAGGGCGGCCTGCGCATTGCGGCCACCGCGCCGTACTACATTCTCGACCTGGTGAAGATCTTCCGCGAGCGCCTGCCGCAGGTGGAGCTGTCGGTGGAGATCGGCAACTCGCAGCAGGTGCTGGAGTGGCTGGAGGATTACCGCGTGGACATGGCCGCCTCGTCACAGCTGGTGGAGGATGCGCGGCTGGTGCGGCGGGTGCTGGGCGTCGACCCGCTGGTGGTGGCAGTGCACCGCAACCACCCCCTGGCCTCGCGTGAGGCGGTGCCGCTGAGTGCGCTGGGCGGGCATTGCCTGCTGATGCGCGAACAGGGCTCGACCACGCGCCGGCTCACCGAGCAGATGCTCGACGAGGCGGGGGTGAAGGTAGGCTCGCTGCTGGAGATCGGCAGCCGCGAATCGATCCGCGAGGCGGTGCTGCGCAACATCGGCATCAGCATCATCGCCCGCCACGAGGTGCCGCATAACCCGGAGCTTAAGGTGCTGGCGCTGGAGGGTGCGCCGGTGATGCATGAGTACCTGTACTGCCTCAAGGAACGGCGCCAGGCGCGGTTGCCTGCTGCCTTTCTCGGCCTGGCCCAGGAAGTATCGGCGTCTGGTCCATAGCCATCGCGGGTCAAGCCCGCTCCCACAAGGTACGCGCTGATCGTTGTGGGAGCGGGCTTGACCCGCGATGGGCTGCGCAGCAGCCCTACAAAATCTGCCTATACCACTATCACCAGCTTTTGCCCCACCGCCACAGAACCTTCGCATTGCCCGCCTAGCATGGCCCTCACTCGTTCAGTGAGGTCCCGGCATGAACAACGCACTCGCAACCCCCGGCGCACAGATGAAAGTGCGCGGCATCCACAAACGCTTCGGCGCCTTCACCGCGCTGCACGACGTGTCCCTGGACATCGTCGCCGGCGAACTGGTGTGCCTGCTCGGCCCCTCCGGCTGCGGCAAGACCACCCTGCTGCGCTGCATCGCCGGGCTCGAACGCCAGGACCGCGGCACCCTCTACATCGGTGACCGCGACATTTCCGAGCTGCCGCCCCAGGCCCGCGACTACGGCATTCTGTTCCAGTCCTACGCGCTGTTCCCCAACCTCACCGTCGAAGCCAACATCGCCTACGGCCTGACCGCCAGCAGCCGCGACGAATCCCGTCAGCGCGTGGCCGACATGCTCGACCTGGTCGGCCTGCGCGGCAGCGAGAAGAAGTACCCCGGCCAGCTCTCCGGCGGCCAGCAACAACGTGTGGCCCTGGCCCGCGCACTCGCCCCGGCACCCTCCTTGCTGCTGCTCGACGAACCCATGTCGGCCCTCGATGCCCGCGTGCGCGACCACCTGTGCAGCGAGCTGCGTCAGTTGCAACGCCAACTTGGCATCACCACCCTGATGGTCACCCACAACCAGGACGAGGCCATGCTCATGGCCGACCGCATCGCGGTGATGAACAACGGCCAGGTCGAGCAGTACGACACCCCGCAGGCCATCTACGACAAGCCGGCCACGCCGTTCGTGGCCGAGTTCGTCGGCCAGGGCAACTGGCTGCCATTCCAGCAGCGTAGCGACAGCCATGCCCAGGTAGGTGACATGAACCTGCGCCTGGCCCCCGGTGCGGGCGCGGCCAACAGTGGCCGGTTGTTCTGCCGCCCCGAGGCGATCAGCGTCAACCCGCCGGTGCATGAAGAAAACCTGTTCCCGGCCCGAGTGCGGGAAATCACCTTCCTTGGCAATCGCTGCCGCATGAGTTTCGAGTTCAACCAACTGCCCGGCCACGCACTCACCGCCGAGGTGGCGCCCGAGTCGATGCCGCGCCTGGGCTCGCAGGATATCTGGGTGGCCTTGCCGCCGCGCAGCCTGCAGGTGTTTGCCTGACATGGGCGCGCCGATGAGCCTGCCGATCGCACCTGCGAAGGCCAAGACCACCGGCGGCGTCGCGCTGGGTGATCGCCTGTTCGTGACCGGCGGCAAATGGCTGTTGCTGGTGCTGCTGACCGTCGCGGTGCTGCTGCCGTTGCTGGCGATCTTCTGGCGCGGCTTCAGCAGCGATGCCGGGCAGGGCGGCGGGCTGGTCGCGGCCCGCGAACTGTTCGCCAGCGCCAATTTCCACTGGCTGCTGGGCAACAGCCTCACCGTCGCGCTGAGCGTGGCGGCCATCGTGGTGCCCACCGCCTACCTGTTCGCCTATGCGCTGCAACGCACGCTGATTCCGGGCAAGCGCATATGGCGCGGGATCTCGCTGCTGCCGCTGCTGGCGCCTTCGATGCTGCCGGCCATCGCGCTGGTCTACCTGTTCGGTAACCAGGGCCTGCTGCGCGGGCTGCTCAGCGACAATATCTATGGCTTCTGGGGCATCGTGCTGGGCGAGGCCATCTACACCTTCCCGCATGCGCTGATGATCCTGCTCTCGGCACTGTCGCTGGCCGATGCACGGTTGTTCGATGCGGCCTCCAGCATGGGCGCCGGGCCACGCCGCGCGTTCACCAGCATCACCTGGCCGGCCACGCGCCAGGCCGTGTTCGCCGCGTTCTGCCTGGTGTTCACCCTCACCATCACCGACTTCGGCGTGCCGGTGGTGGTGGGTGGCGACTACCAGGTGATGGCGCTGGAAGCCTACAAGGCGGTGGTGGGCCAGCAGCAGTTCGGCCGTGGTGCACTGATCGGCATGGTGCTGCTGGTGCCGGCGCTGCTCAGCTTTGCGGTGGATGCCTGGCTGCGCCGGCGCCAGGGCGATGCCATGAGCGGTCGCGCCCAGGTGTTCGAGCCGGCCCCCAGCCGCCGGCGTGATGCGTGCTTCCTGGCCATCGTGCTGCTGGTGTGCGCCATTCTGCTGTTGGTGGTGGGCATGGCGGTGTACTCCTCGCTGGTCAAGTTCTGGCCCTACAACCTGTCGCTGTCGCTCAAGCACTACCAGTTCGACGACACCGCCGGCGGCGGCTGGCTGGCCTACCGCAACAGCATCACCATGGCGCTGGGCACCGCCCTGATCGGCAGCGCGGTGATCTTCAGCGGCGCCTACCTGATGGAGAAGACCAGAGGCCGTCTCAACCTGCTGCTGCGCCTGCTCAGCTTCGTGCCGATGGCCGTGCCGGGGTTGGTGCTGGGGCTGGGCTACGTGTTCTTCTTCAACCTGCCGGGCAACCCGCTGCATGTGTTCTACGGCAGCATGACGCTGCTGGTGGTGTGCACCATCGCGCACTACCTGACCACCGCGCAGATGACCGCCACCACTGCACTGCGCCAGCTCGACAGCGAGTTCGAGGCCGCCGCGCTGTCGCTCAAGGCCCCGCTGTACCGCCACTTTGCGCGGGTCACCGTGCCGATCTGCCTGCCAGCGCTGCTGGACATCATCCGCTACCTGTTCGTCTCGGCGATGACCACCGTGTCGGCGGCCATCTTCCTCTACAGCCCCGACACCATCCTGGCCGCGGTGGCGGTACTGAACATGGACGATGCCGGCAACGTCGGCGGTGCCGCCGCCATGTCCACCCTGATCCTGCTGACCAGCGCCGGCGTGTCACTGCTGCTGGCGTGGGCCTCGCGTGGACTGCTCAAACGCTCCCAGGCCTGGCGCCAGCGCGCGCCGGGCCACTGATTGCTCTTCCAACCCTGTACTGCTCAAAGGAACCGCACCATGTTCAAGCCACTTGCTCTTGCCGCTGCCGTGCTCGCTGCCGTGACCGTGCAGGCCCAGGCCGCCGACACCCAGCTCACCGTGTACACCGCGCTGGAGGCCGAACAGCTCAAGACCTACAAGCAGGCCTTCGAGAAGGCCAACCCGGATATCGAGATCAAGTGGGTGCGTGACTCCACCGGCATCATCACCGCCAAGCTGCTGGCCGAGAAGGATCGCCCGCAGGCCGACGCGGTGTGGGGCCTGGCGGCGTCGAGCCTGGCGATCCTCGACCAGCAGGGCATGCTGCAGACCTATGCCCCCAAGGATCTGGACAAGATCGGCGCCAACTACCGCGATGCGGCCAACCCGCCGGCGTGGGTGGGCATGGACGTGTGGGCGGCGACCATCTGCTTCAACACCATCGAGGCCGAGAAGCAGGGGCTGAGCAAGCCGGTGAGCTGGCAGGACCTGACCAAGCCCGAGTACAAGGGCAAGATCGTGATGCCCAACCCGGCCTCGTCCGGCACCGGTTTTCTGGATGTGAGCGCATGGCTGCAGACCTTCGGCGAGAAGCAGGGCTGGCAGTACATGGACGAGCTGCACCAGAACATCGGCCAGTACGTTCACTCCGGTTCCAAGCCGTGCAAGCTGGCGGCGGCGGGAGAGTTCCCGATCGGCATCTCGTTCGAGTACCCGGCGGTGCAGCTCAAGCGCCAGGGCGCGCCGCTGGATATCGTGCTGCCCAAGGAAGGCCTGGGCTGGGAGATCGAGGCCACTGCGCTGATCAAGGGCAGTCAGCATGAAGCTGCGGCCAAGCGCCTGGCCGACTTCTCGGCGAGCCCGGCGGCGATGGAGCTGTACAAGGAGAACTTCGCGGTGCTGGCGCAGCCAGGCATTGCCAAGCCGCAGACCGAGTTGCCGGCCGATTACGAGCAGCGTCTGATCAAGAACGACTTCGGCTGGGCATCGAAGAACCGCGACAGCATTCTGGCCGAGTGGCGCAAGCGCTATGACGGCAAGTCGGAGAAGGTGGCGCAGCAGTAAATCCGCTTCGCATTCATCGCGGGTCAAGCCCGCTCCCACAGGGATCATCGCCGTCCTTGTGGGAGCGGGTTTGACCCGCGATGGCCGCACCACAATCCTGAAGGGAACCCCCATGTCAGATTTTCTCATCGTCGGCGCCGGCATCCTCGGTCTGTCCCACGCCTACGCCGCAGCCCGGCGCGGCCTGCGGGTCAAGGTGTTCGAACGCAGCGCCACCCCGCTGGGCGCCTCCATTCGCAACTTCGGCCAGGCCCTGGTCAGCGGCCAGCCACCCGGCCAGATGCTCGAACTGGCCAAGGCCAGCCGCGGCATCTGGGCCCACTGGGCCGAGCACGCCGGCTTTGCGCTCAAGCGCAACGGCTCGCTGCTGCTGGCCCGCACCGCGCTGGAGCAAGACCTGCTCGAAGCCTTCTGCAACGGGCGTGCACTCGAGCACGGCTACCCGGTCGAACTGCTGCAGGGCGCCGCGCTCGATGCGCTGTACGACGGCCAGTTCCGCCATCATCGCGCCGCCCTGCGTGGGCTGGACGATCAGCAGGTGTACTCGCGCGAGGCCATCCCTGCGCTGGTCAACTACCTGCGCGAGCAACTGGGCGTCGAGTTCCACTTTTCCACGCTGGTGCGCGAGGTGGAGCCGGGGTTTCTGACCACCACCGCCGGTCGCTTCAGCGGCGAGCATATCGTGGTGTGCAGCGGGCACGACTACCAGACGCTGCTCGCCGAGCCGATGGCGCAGTTGCAGCCGCAGGTATGTCGCCTGCAGATGCTGCGCGCCCGGCCATGCTTCGGCCTGGACCTGCAGCATTCGCTGCTGACCGGGTTGAGCTGCCTGCATTACGGAGCGTATGCCGACCTGCCGCAGGCGCAGGCCCTGCGCGCCGAGGTACAGGCCGGCAGCCCGCACCTGCTGGAAAACGGCATTCACCTGTTGATCAGCCCGACGCCCCATGGCGAGCTGATCGTCGGCGATTCGCATGCCTACGGCAGCGATGCGTCGCCGTTCAATGCCGAGCAGGTGGACAACTGGATGATCGAGCTGGCCGAGCAGACGCTGGGTGGGCGCATCGAGGTGCTGGAGCGCTGGCAGGGGGTGTACGGCTCGGGTGGGCCGGGGCCGTTTTCGCTGCTGGCGGTAGCGCCGGGGGTGAGTGCGGCGCTGATGCACAGCGGGGTGGGGATGAGCGTTGGGCCGGCGTTGGCGGAGGGGCATATTGCACGTCTGATCTGAGACCGCCATCGCGGGTCAAGCCCGCTCCCACAGGGATCGCACACTCTCGGTGGGAGCGGGCTTGACCCGCGATTGGCCTTAAAGCTCCTGCACAAGACTGTCGATCTGCTCCTGCCGCTCCGCCTGCCCGAGTTTGGCCCCTGGGTTCATCGACGACCACTGCGGGTGTGCCCGCGCCTTGCTCAGCGCCTCCGGCAACTTGCCCTCGCGCCAGCCCTTGTCGCTGGGCAACGTCAGCTTGATGCGAGCTGTCGCCGCATGCCCGCGCCCCTCCAGCGCTGCCAGCAACTGACGCTGACGCAACGCCAGCAAGCGCAGCACCCCGTCGTCCACCGTCAGTTCATGCTGGCCCTTCAGCTTGCCCATCAGCCGCGAACCGTAACTGCGTGCCGTCTGCAGCGCACCCCCGGCAATCGCCCCGGCCAGTGCGGCCGCCCCCAGGGTGATGCCGCCGACCAGCAGGTCGACCCCGGCACCGGCCGCCGCGCCCGCGGCAACCCCGCTGCCCAGGCGCACGCCCAGCAATTTCAGGGTCTCGGGGTTGAACAGGTCATCGCCCCAGCGCCCGTCCAGCAGCGGTAGCTCGCCGGTGTTGGCGTCGTCCTTGCGAAACGCATACAGCTTGAGCAGCGCCTCGACGCAGCGTTGTTCACGCTGGCGAATCACCTGATGCAGCTCGCTGATCGCCGCTGCCTCGGCCTCCGGCCTGGCGATCACGCTACGCCGGCACGCCGCGCAATCGAGCAGCAGTTCAGCAATCAGGCGCTTGGCGCTGTGCTGGCGTGCTACACGCTGGGCCTGCTGGTCATCGATAAGGCGCTGCAAGGCCGGGCGCGCATTCTCCAGCAGCAAGGCCAGGCTTTCGTACAGGCGCTGCTCGCCATCCTGCGGCGGGGCCACGCTGTCGAAGCGCACCAGTGCGTGCAGCCCCAGGCGTGCCAGGGCCTCGCGCCAGTCCGGCTCGCGATGCTCGTTGCTGGCCACGAAGTTGAGCACCGGCAGCAGCGGTTTGCCGCAACCGGCCAGCACTTCCAGTTCATCGCGGTACTTGGCCAGCACCGGCTCGCGGGCGTCGATCACGTACAGCCCGGCATCACTGGCCAGCAACTGGCGCAGCACCTTGGCCTCCTGCTCGAAGCGCTGGCGCGCCTCGTTGCCTTGCAGAAAACGCTCGACCCGCGCCGGGCCGTCCAGCCGCTCACCAGGCCGATCGAGACGCTCCAGGTAATCGAGCAGCGCGATGGCATCCTCCAGGCCCGGGGTGTCGTACAGCTCCAGCAGCGGCTCGCCCTCCACCGACAGCCGTGCGCCTTCCACATGACGGGTGGTGCTGGGGCGGTGCGAGACTTCGCCGAAACCCACGTCGCGGGTGAGCGTGCGCAGCAGCGAGGTCTTGCCGACGTTGGTGTGGCCGACCACGGCCAGTTTCAACGGCTTAGTCATGGCCATGCTCCAGCCAGTTGAGGGGGGCACTGTCGGCGTAGGCCAGGCCCAGTTGCTCCAGCGCCTGGTGCCAGTCGCCCAGGCGGTCGGCGTCCAGTGCCTGGCCGGGTGGCGCCTGCAACAGCCAGATGCGCGTGGCCCCGGCGCTGCGCGCAAGCTCGGCCAGCAGCGCCAGGCTGCCCCGGTCGGGCGAGCGGCGCGGGTCGCAGGCGATGGCCAGGCGCGCGGGCGGGAAGCGGCTCAGCTGTTCGAGCAGCCTGTTGCGTGATTCGCGGCTGTCGAGGATGCCGGCGTTGGTCACCGAGGCTGGCAGGGCGGGCGGCCAGGGGCGCTGGTCGTCGAGCTCCAGGCCCACCAGCAAGGCGCCCTCGGCCGGTGCGTCGCCTTCGCTGCGGGTGATTTCGGGCAAGGCCTGCGGGTCAGGGTCGTTGACCCCCAGGCGTTCGCTGCTGGGCATCAGCACGTCGCGCAGGGCGCTGTAGCCGGGCAGGTTGAGGTCCAGGCCCAGGCGCCGGCGCCCGCTGTGCCAGCGCCACAGGCACAGGGCCGCGAGCACCAGCCGCGGCAGCAGGCCGTACACCACCAGCACGCCGAGCATCCAGCCGGCCCACGACTGGCGTGCCAGCTCCAGCGCCGGTTGGCTGGCGCCACTGGCGCGGATCATGGCCGCGTCCGGCACGCTGAAGCCCAGCAGCGCGGGCAGGGCGCCGAGGGCCTGGGTCAGGCCGACAAAGGTGTCGGGGTCGAGGATGGTGGTTTCCCACACAAAGCCATAACGCCGGGTGGCCAGCAGCATCAGCATCACCACCAGGGCGCTGGCCAGCGCCAGCAGCCACAGGCCGTGCACCAGCAGGCCGAGCAGCCAGCGGTTGAGGCGCTGGCGTTGCAGCAGCACCAGCAGGGCAGGGGCCAGGTGCGCGGCCTTGGCATCGCGGGCGAACTTTTCGCTCAGCCATAGCCACAGCCGCCCCAGGCTGGCGCCATGGTCGCCGGCCAGGGCAAAGCCCAGAGCCCAGCTCAGCAGCATCAGCAGGTTAAGCCCCAGCAGGCTGCCCAGCGCCCAGAACACGTTGACCGGGCGCTGGCCGTCGCCCAGCCCGGCGAAGGCCAGGCCGGCGCCGCTGAGCACGGCGAGCAGCAGCAGGGCCAGCAGCGCCAGGCGCGCCCCGGCTTTCCAGCGCCCCAGCGCGGCGCGCAGGCCGTCGCGTTCGGCCAGCCACAGGGCGCGGTGTTCGATGCGTGCAGCCAGGTCGCCGCCTTGCTGGCGCGCGCGGCGGTTGGCTTCCTGGTCTTCCAGCGCGCCGGCATGTTCTTCACGCAGGCGCACGGCTTCGGTGAGCCAGCGTTTGTCCAGGTCAGTCAGTCCAGTCACACCCAGCTTCCATTGATCAAAACTGCCCAAAGCATAACCCACGCATCGGCCAGCGGGCTTTGCTATCCTCGCGGGCATGAAAACATCACTGCCTCTCAGCCTGATCGCGGCCCTCGCCGAGAACCGCGTCATCGGCATCGACAACAGCATGCCCTGGCATTTGCCGGGGGATTTCAAGTATTTCAAGGCCACCACGTTGGGCAAGCCGATCATCATGGGTCGCAAGACCTGGGATTCGCTGGGGCGCCCCTTGCCGGGGCGTCTGAACCTGGTGGTCAGCCGTCAGCCGGGCCTGGTGCTGGAGGGCGCCGAGGTGTTCGGTTCGCTGGATGAGGCCATCGTGCGGGCCGAGCAGTGGGCGCTGGAGCACGGTGTGAACGAGCTGATGCTGATCGGCGGTGCGCAGCTGTACGGTCAGGCGCTGGAACGCGGGCTGGCGGATCGCCTGTACCTGACGCGGGTCGAACTCAGCCCGGTGGGGGATGCGTGGTTCCCCGAGGTGGATGCACAGCAGTGGGCGATGAAATCGACCCAGGCCAATGCGGCTGAAGGGGACAAGCCGGCTTATCACTTCGAGGTGTGGGAGCGGCGTTGATGCATTCGCCGGCAAGGCCGGCTCCTACACGATTGCTGTAGGAGCCGGCCTTGCCGGCGAAGGGGTCTTCAGCTATGCGTCAACTGCGCATGCTCATCGGCCTCCAGCAGCACCTTGTCGGTCTGCCCCATGGCCTGGCTGGTCAGGGTACCGGCCACCATCGCACCACTCACGTTCAGTGCCGTGCGGCCCATGTCGATCAGCGGCTCGACCGAGATCAGCAGCGCCACCAGCTCCACCGGCAGGCCCATCGCCGGCAGCACGATCAGCGCGGCGAAGGTCGCACCGCCACCCACCCCGGCCACCCCGGCCGAACTCAGGGTCACGATGGCCACCAGCGTGGCGATCCACAGCGGGTCGAGCGGGTCGATGCCCACCGCCGGGGCCACCATCACCGCCAGCATCGCCGGGTACAGGCCTGCGCAACCGTTCTGGCCGATGGTCGCGCCGAACGAGGCGGCAAAGCTGGCAATCGCCTGAGGGATGCCCAGGCGACGGGTCTGCGCCTCGATGCTCAGCGGAATGCTCGCCGCACTGGAGCGGCTGGTGAAGGCAAAGGTCAGCACCGGCCATACCTTGCGGAAAAACCGCAGCGGGTTGACCCCGCCCAGGCCCAGCAGCACACCGTGCACCACGAACATCAGGCCCAGGCCGATGTACGACACCACCACGAAACTGCCCAGCTTGAGAATGTCGTCCAGGTTGGAGCTGGCCACCACCTTGGTCATCAGCGCCAGCACGCCATACGGGGTGAGCTTCATCACCAGGCGTACCAGGCGCATCACCCAGGCCTGCAGGGTGTCGATGGCCACCAGCGCACGGTTGCCCTTGTCGGCGTCGTCCTTGAGCAGTTGCAAGGCGGCCACACCGAGGAACGCGGCGAAGATCACCACGCTGATGATCGAGGTCGGCTTGGCCCGGGCCAGGTCGCCCACCGGGTTGGTGGGGATGAACGACAGCAGCAGTTGCGGGATGTTGAGGTCGGCGACCTTGCCCGCGTAGTCACTCTGGATGGTCTGCATGCGCGCGGTTTCCTGCACGCCGGCCACCAGGCCTTCGGCGCTGAGGCCGAACAGGTTGGTCAGGCCGATGCCGATCAACGCGGCGATGGCCGTGGTGAACAGCAGGGTGCCGATGGTCAGGAAACTGATCTTGCCCAGCGACGAGGCGTTGTGCAGGCGTGCCACGGCGCTGAGGATCGAGACGAAGATCAGCGGCATGACGATCATCTGCAGCAGGCCCACATAGCCGTTGCCGACCAGGTCGAGCCAACTGATGGTGCTTTTCAGGACCGGGCTGCCGGCACCGTAGATGGCATGCAGGGCACTGCCGAACAGCACGCCGACGATCAGGCCGACCAGCACTTTCTTGGCCAGGCTCCAGGAGGTCTTGCTGGTTTGCGCCAGGCCCAGCAGCAAGGCTGCGAACACCAGCAGGTTGAGAAACAGCGGCAGGTTCATTGAAGCTCCAGACAAAGGGCGGGGCGTCGCGTCTGTGCGCGATTGCGAACAGAAATGCTAACAGCCTGAAAAACAACGAAATTAGATCTAAATGGAATTTAGATAGATGGTTTTGGAATAACCATATTCCTCGGCAAGCAAAGACGGACGAAAACAGATGCGGGGCTGGGGTGTAAGGGGCAGATGTTGCCGCCCTCTGTACCGGCCTCTTCGCCGGCAACGCCGGCTCCTACGGGGGCCACGGCGTCTGTAGGAGCCGGCGTTGCCGGCGAACACCGCACCGCAGGCAAAAAAAACCGGCGCCTGGGCGCCGGTTCTTTATTGTCGCCAGACCTTACAGCCCGTCCAGCATGGCCTTGTTGCGCACCGCGCCCTTGTCGGCACTGGTGGCGAGCAGGGCGTAGGCCTTGAGTGCGGTGGTCACCTTGCGCGCACGCTGCTCGACCGGCTTCCAGCCCTTCTTGTCCTGCTCGACACGCCGCGCCGCCAGCTCTTCATCGCTGACCAGCAGGTTGATCGAACGGTTGGGAATGTCGATCAGCACCTTGTCGCCGTCGCGCACCAGGCCAATCGCGCCGCCTGCTGCCGCTTCCGGCGAAGCATGGCCGATGGACAGGCCCGAGGTGCCGCCCGAGAAGCGCCCGTCGGTCAGCAGCGCACAGGCTTTGCCCAGGCCCTTGGACTTCAGGTAAGAGGTCGGGTACAGCATCTCCTGCATGCCCGGGCCGCCTTTTGGTCCCTCGTAGCGGATGATCACGATGTCGCCGGCCTGCACTTCGTCGGCCAGAATGCCGCGTACCGCGCTGTCCTGGCTTTCGAAGATCTTGGCGTTGCCTTCGAACACATGGATCGACTCGTCGACGCCTGCGGTCTTCACCACGCAGCCATCCAGCGCGATGTTGCCGTACAGCACGGCCAGGCCGCCTTCCTTGGAGTAGGCGTGCTCGAAGCTGCGGATGCAGCCGTTCTCGCGGTCGTCATCCAGGGTTTCCCAACGGGTCGACTGGCTGAACGCGGTCTGGGTCGGGATGCCGGCCGGGCCGGCCTTGAAGAAGTGGTGCACCGCTTCGTCGTCGGTCTGGGTGATGTCCCACTTGGCGATGGCTTCTTCCATGCTGCGGCTGTGCACGGTCGGCAGGTCGGTGTGCAGCAGGCCGCCACGGGCCAGCGAACCGAGGATGCTGAAGATGCCGCCGGCGCGGTGCACGTCTTCCATGTGGTACTTCTGGATGTTCGGCGCCACCTTGCACAGCTGCGGCACGCTGCGCGACAACCGGTCGATGTCGCGCAGGTCGAAGTCGATCTCGGCTTCCTGGGCGGCGGCCAGCAGGTGCAGGATGGTGTTGGTCGAGCCGCCCATGGCGATGTCGAGCATCATGGCGTTCTCGAACGCCTTGAAGTTGGCGATGTTGCGCGGCAGTACCGACTCGTCGTTCTCGCCGTAGTAGCGCTGGCACAGTTCGACGATGGTGCGGCCGGCCTTGAGGAACAGCTCTTCGCGGTCGCTGTGGGTGGCCAGGGTCGAACCGTTGCCCGGCAGGGCCAGGCCCAGGGCTTCGGTCAGGCAGTTCATGGAGTTGGCGGTGAACATGCCGGAGCACGAACCGCAGGTAGGGCAGGCGCTGCGCTCGTATTCGGCGACCTTTTCGTCACTGGCCGAGCTGTCGGCGGCGATCACCATGGCGTCGACCAGGTCCAGGCCGTGGCTGGCCAGCTTGGTCTTGCCGGCTTCCATCGGGCCGCCGGACACGAAGATCACCGGGATGTTCAGGCGCAGGGCGGCCATCAGCATGCCGGGGGTGATCTTGTCGCAGTTGGAGATGCACACGATGGCGTCGGCGCAGTGGGCGTTGACCATGCACTCGACCGAGTCGGCGATGATCTCGCGACTGGGCAGCGAGTACAGCATGCCGTCGTGGCCCATGGCGATGCCGTCATCCACGGCGATGGTGTTGAATTCCTTGGCCACGCCACCGGCGCGCTCGATCTCGCGGGCCACCAGCTGGCCCAGGTCCTTCAGGTGCACGTGGCCCGGGACGAACTGGGTGAAGGAGTTGGCGATGGCGATGATCGGCTTCTTGAAGTCGGCATCTTTCATGCCGGTGGCGCGCCACAGGGCGCGTGCGCCGGCCATGTTGCGACCGTGGGTGGACGTTTTCGAGCGGTAATCAGGCATGAAGCACTCCTGGCGGCTAATCAGGTAACAAAAAGGGGAGTGAGCTTCTCTTGTCCTTTGCACCGAAGGCAGGTGGCCGCTGGTACGGATGAGGCCGAAAACACCACGGGATCGCCGAGGGCTCGACCAGAGCTCATAAACCCGCCGGGGATGACTGGCGATGAATAGGCCGATTCTACACCGCTGGCGGCGGGAAGGAATGGCGCATTGGGCGGTTGGGCGTTTTCGCTGCGCGCGGGCCGCCCAACCGCCATGGCGTTCAGCCGGCCTCGGAGAAGTGCACCAGCTTCACGCGCTTGCGAAAGCCGCCGGTCAGCACGCCCAAGTACACCAGGCCGAGGGTGAACCAGGTCATGCCGATGGTCAGGGTCAGTGCCGACAGGCTGGTCCACAGCCACAGTGTGAGGCTCATGCCAACCAGCGGCACCACGCCGTAACGCAGCAGCCCCGAGAGGTTGCGGTGGCAGGCTTGATCGACCAGGTGCGTGCGCACCACCGCCAGGTTCACCGCCGAGAACGCCACCAGCGCGCCAAAGCTGATCAGCGAGGCCAGGGTGGTCAGGTCGATCACCAGTGCCAGCAGGGAGAACACCGATACCACCAGGGTGGCGAACACCGGGGTGCCGAAGCGTGGCGAAAGGCGCCCGAACCAGCGCCGTGGCAGCACCTGGTCGCGGCCCATGGTGTACAGGATGCGCGACACCGCAGCCTGCGAGGCCAGTGCCGAACCCAGGCTGCCGGCCACGAAGGCCGCGGTGAAGAAGTTGGCGAGGAACTGCCCGCCGGCCTTGAACATCACTTCATTGGCTGCCGCATCGACGTTGGCGAAGTGGCTGCCCGGCAGTACCAGCTGGCTGATGTAGGCCAGCACGGTGAACAGCAGCCCGGCGCCCAGGGTGGTGAGCAGGATGGCGCGCGGCACATCGCGTTGCGGGTCGCGGGTTTCCTCGGCAAGGGTCGATACCGCGTCGAAGCCCAGGAAGGACAGGCACAGTACCGCTGCCCCGGTCATCAGGTGGCTGAACCCGGGCCGGGTGCCGTCACCGAGCAGGGGCGACAGCAGGTCGATGGGCGCGCCGTGCAGGCTCTTGATCGACAGTGCGGCGAACACGCCGATGAAGATGATCTGCGCGCCCACGATCAGGTTGCTGGCCTTGGCCACCGAATGGATGCCGATCACGTTGAGCACGGTCACCAGGGCGATGGCGGCGACGATGATGCCCCAAACCGGCAGGGCCGGGAAGGCGATGTTGAGGAACAGCCCGATCAGCAGGTAGTTGATCATCGGGATGAACAGGTAGTCGAGCAGCAGCGACCAACCGGCCAGAAAGCCGATGTTGGGGCCGAACGCCAGGTGGGTATAGGAGTAGGCCGAGCCCGCCACCGGGAAGCGTTTGACCATGAAGCTGTAGGACGTCGCGGTGAACAGCATGGCCAGCAGGGTCACCAGGTAGGCGCCTGCGGTGCGGCCACCGGTGAGCTCGGTGACGATGCCGTAGGTGGTGAAGATGGTCAGCGGCACCATGTACACCAGGCCGAAGAACACCAGGGCGGGCAGCCCCAGCACGCGGCGCAGTCGAGCGGTATCTGAAGTGCCAGGATGAGAGCGGTCGATAGAGGACATGGGTCGAACCTGCATTGTTTTTATTTTGATTGAGTCGATTTTTATCTGCTTATGTCGCCTGGATCAATGAAAAATTTGCCCTTATGGATTATTGGCCTGGATTTTTATCGGTATATGTGCATGGCTGCATGGGGCCTGTGCGGCGCTGCAATGAAGTCGACATGCTCTAGCCGTGCGGGGTCGCCTGGCCCTAGACTGCGCGCCTTGTGCATCACCCCTCGCAAAAGGACTTGGAATGCCCGTGCTCAACCGCTCCGTGCTGTATTACCTCGCCATCGCCCTGGTACAGGGGGCGCTGCTGCTCACCTTCATCCATTACCGCAACCCTGTGCTCGCGGTGTTCTGCGCCACGCTGGCCCTGGTGGGCGGCATCAATCTGCAACTGCTGGGCGGCGCGGTGCGTCAGCGCGGCACCTGGCTGCTGGTGGCCGGCCTGGCGTTGCTGATGGCCAGCGTGTCCGCCTGGCTGTATGCGCAATCGGCCGACGGCTGGCTATGGATGCGCTGGATACCGGCCTCGCTGGTGCTGGCCTATATCGGCGCGGCGTTCATCCTCAGTTGGCCGACCCGCGACGGCAATCGCCTGCGCTATCAGGACCTGTACCAGCACGCCTGGAACAATGCCTTCATCGTGCTGCTGGCGTTGCTGGTGACCCTGGCGTTCTGGTTGCTGCTGTGGCTGTGCGGGCGGCTGTTCACGATTCTGGGCGCGCCGGTGCTCAGCGATATCTTCGCCTCGCTCGAATTCATCTGCGTGTGCCTGCCGATCTTCTTCTCGCTGGGCATCCGCATGGGGCGCCAGAACGACAAGGCCATCGGCCTGCTGCGCAATGTGCTGCTCACTGTGTGCCGCTACCTGCTGCCGCTGTGTTCGCTGATTGCGGTGGTGTTCACTCTGGCGCTGGCGGTGACCGGGGTCGCGCCGATCTTCAACACCGGTTACTCCACCAGCATCCTGCTGTGCCTGGTGGGCAGTACGCTGTTTCTGCTCAACGGCGTGTTCCAGGACGGCGAGCACGATGCCGGTTATGCCAGGCCCCTGAAGCTGCTGGTGAACGCCAGCCTTGTGTGCCTGCCGCTGCTGACGGCGCTGGCGTGCTATTCGAGCTGGCTGCGCATCGACCAGTACGGCCTGACCCCGCAGCGCTTTCTGGCGATGCTGCTGATCGGCATCGCGCTGGTGCACAGCCTGGCCGCGCTGTGGGCCATTCGCCCGCGCCAGGCGGTGTGGCTGGGCAGCTTGCGGCGCAGCAACCCGTTGATCGCGCTGCTGAGTTTCGTGGTGCTGATGCTGGTGTTCACGCCGGTGCTCAACCCGTTGACCTACAGTGCCGCCAACCAGATGGAGCGGCTGTTGATCGGGCGCACCTCGGCGGATGCGTTCGATGCGCGCGCATTGCGCTACCGGCTCGGCAAGCCGGGGATCGAGCAGTTCGAGCGGTTGTCGCGCCTGGTCAAGGAGGGGCAGATCCTGGATGCGCCAAGCCGCGAGCTGCTGGCCGATCGACTGCTGGAGGCCGAACCGGTGAGCATGTCGCCGCGTGAGTACGGACCCAAGCTGGAATGGATCGGGCCTGCGCCGGAGGACAGTGCGCAGATGCTCAACCTGACCCTGATCGAGAGCCAATGCGGCAGTTCGGGGTGTGCTGCCTGGCAAGTGGACCTGGATGACGATGGGGTCAACGAAGTGCTGGTGGTTCCCAAGCACGAGTACTCGACGTCGGCGTTCGTATATGCGCGTCACGAGGGCTTCTGGCGTGATTATGCGCGGGTGGACGGGATCGGCACGGGGCGCGCACTGATCGAGCAGATTCGGGCGGGCACGCTCAAGCTGGCGAAACCGCGCTACAAGACCCTGGTGATCGACGGGCGAGAACTGGGAATGATGCCTTACCCGCAGCGCGATTGAGTGCACCTGCCTGCAGGAGCCGGCCTTGCCGGCGAAAGGCCGTTACAGGCGAAAAAATCCCGGCACCTGGCCGGGATTTTCATTCAGCGCGATCAGCTGTTGGGCAGCAGCCGGCAGGTGATGCTCTTGATGTAGCGCGTTTCCGGGATCGCCGGGTGCACCGGGTGGTCCGGGCCCTGGCCGCCGCGTTCGAGCAGCTGCATGTTGCGGTCCAGGTGGCGGGCGCTGGTCAGCAGGATGTTCTGCAGGTCGTCTTCGGGCAGGTGCATCGAGCACGAGGCGCTGACCAGAATGCCGTCCTTGCTCAGCAGGCGCATGGCCTGCTCGTTCAGGCGGCGGTAGGCGCCTTCGCCGTTCTTCAGGTCCTTCTTGCGCTTGATGAACGCGGGCGGGTCGGCCACGATCACGTCGAAACGCTCTTCAGCGGCCTTGAGCTCGCGCAGCGCCTCGAACACATCGCCTTCCACGCAGGTGACCTTCTCGGCAATGCCGTTGAGCGCCGCATTGCGCTCCACGCCATCCAGGGCAAAGCCCGAGGCATCCACACAGAACACCTCGCTGGCGCCGAACGCACCGGCCTGCACGCCCCAGCCACCGATGTAGCTGAACAGGTCGAGCACGCGCTTGCCTTTGACGTAGGGTGCCAGGCGTGCGCGGTTCATGCGGTGGTCGTAGAACCAGCCGGTCTTCTGGCCTTCCATCACCGGCGCTTCGAATTTGACGCCGTTCTCTTCCAGCGCCACCCACTCCGGCACCAGGCCGAACACGGTTTCGACGTAGCGGTTCAGGCCTTCGGCATCACGCGCCGCCGAGTCGTTCTTGAACAGGATGCCGGTGGGTTTGAGCACCTGCACCAGGGCGGCGATCACGTCGTCCTTGTGCTGTTCCATGGTGGCCGAGGCCAGCTGTACCACCAGGATGTCGCCGAAACGGTCGACCACAAGGCCCGGCAGCAGGTCCGAGTCGCCGTACACCAGGCGGTAGAACGGCTTGTCGAACAGGCGCTCGCGCAGCGACAGGGCCACGTTGATGCGGTGCACCAGCAGCGACTTGTCCAGGGCCAGCTTGGCGTCGCGCGACAGCAGGCGCGCGCAGATCAGGTTGTTGGGGCTCATGGCGACGATGCCCAGCGGCTTGCCGCCGGCACCTTCGAGCACCGCCTGGTCGCCGGCCTTGAAGCCATGCAGCGGGGTCGCGGCGACGTCGATTTCGTTGCTGTACACCCACAGATGGCCGGCGCGCAGGCGGCGGTCGGCGTTGGCTTTGAGGCGAAGGCTGGGCAGGGACATGACGTCGCTCCGGAAAAAAGAGCGGGAGTATAGCGCGTCGGCCGGGCACGCGGCTCGGCCGGCGACAAATAGCCGATCAGGCGCCCAAAGCGCGCAGCAGCTGGGTGTTGAAGGCGGGAATATCGTCGGGCTGGCGGCTGCTGATCAGGTTGCGGTCGATGACCACGGCCTGATCCTGCCACTGCCCGCCGGCATTGGTGATGTCGTCGCGCACGGTCTTGTAGCTGGTCATCTTGCGGCCCTTGACCAACTGGCTCGACACCAGCAGCCAGGCGCCATGGCAGATCACCGCCAGGGGCTTGCCGCTGGCGTCGTGGGCCTTGACCAGCTTCTGGGCACCGGGGTCGATGCGTATGGTGTCGGAGTTCTGCACGCCGCCGGGCAGCACGATGGCGTCGTAGACCGCGACGTCGGCCTTGTCGAAGGTGTTGTCCACAGTGAAGTCGTCGGCGGGTTTGTCATGGTTCCAGCCCTTGACCGTGCCCGGTTTGGCCGAGAGGATGTCGACGCGCACGCCGCTTTGCTCGAGGGCCTGCTTGGGCCCGGTGAGTTCTACCTGCTCGAAGCCGTCGGTGACCAGCATGGCCACGCGCTTGCCGTTCAGTTGGGTCGTCATCTGCGTGCTCCTGTTGAGTTGAACCTGTAGTAAGCAGGCAGCCCTGGGGCAGGCAAAGTTCCTTCTGAATCCATCAACGGGTGTTTCCCGGCCCGCCTGCAGGGTTAGAATCGCCCTTCAGCCCCGAGTGTGTATCTATGTCCCAGGAACTTACCGCCGAACAGATCCAGCAAGCCCTGCAGGGCATCAGCGTACCGCCCCAGCCGCAGATCATGGTCGACCTGCAGTTCGAGCAGTACATGCCCGACCCGGACCTGGAGACCATCGCCAAGCTGATCTCCCAGGACCCGGGCCTTTCCGGCGCACTGCTCAAGCTGGTCAATTCGCCGTATTACGGGCTGACCAACAAGATCGCCTCGATCCAGCGCGCGGTGAACCTGCTGGGCAGCCGCTCGATCATCAACCTGATCAACGCGCAGTCGATCAAGGGCGAGATGAGCGACGACACCATCGTCACCCTCAACCGCTTCTGGGATACCGCCCAGGACGTGGCCATGACCTGTCTGACCCTGGCCAAGCGCATCGGCTCGCAGGCGGTGGACGAAGCCTATGCCCTGGGGCTGTTCCACGATTGCGGCGTGCCGCTGATGCACAAGCGCTTCCCCGACTACATGCATACCCTGGAGCAGGCCTACGCCGAGGCCGGCCCCGACAAGCGCGTGGTCGACACCGAGAACCGCACGTTCAACACCAACCACGCCGTGGTCGGCTACTACACGGCCAAGTCGTGGCGCCTGCCCGAGCACGTGAGTGCCGCCATCGCCAACCACCACAATGCCCTGGCGGTGTTCAGCGACGACTCGGCGCGCAACACCCAGCTCAAGAACCTGCTGGCCATTCTGAAGATGGCCGAGCACATCTGCAGCTCGTACCGGGTGCTGGGCAACCAGAGCGTGGACCACGAATGGAACACCGTCGGGCACCTGGTGCTCGACTACGTGGGCCTGTCGGAGTACGACTTCGAGAACCTCAAGCAGACCATCCGCGAAATGGGTGCGCACTGACCCATGCCCGAGCTACCTGAAGTCGAGACCACCCGCCGCGGCATTGCGCCGTACCTTGAAGGGCAGCGTGTCAGCCGTGTGGTGGTGCGTGAACGGCGCCTGCGCTGGCCGATACCCGAAGACCTCGACGTACGCCTGTCGGGGCAGCGCTTCGTGTCGGTGGAACGGCGTGCCAAGTACCTGCTGCTCAACGCCGAGGTGGGCACGCTGATCAGCCACCTGGGCATGTCGGGCAACCTGCGGCTGGTGGAGATCGGCCTGCCGGCGGCCAAGCACGAGCATGTGGACATCGAGCTGGAGTCGGGGCTGGCGCTGCGCTACACCGACCCGCGCCGGTTTGGCGCGATGCTCTGGGCCCCCGACCCGTTGCAGCACGAGCTGCTGCTGCGCCTGGGCCCGGAGCCGCTGACCGACCTGTTCGATGGCGAGCGGCTGTTCCAGCTGTCGCGCGGGCGCTCGATGGCGGTCAAGCCGTTCATCATGGACAACGCGGTGGTGGTGGGGGTGGGCAACATCTATGCGACCGAGGCGCTGTTCGCGGCGGGCATCGACCCGCGGCGCCCGGCCGGGGGCATTTCGCGGGCGCGCTACCTGCGCCTGGCCATCGAGATCAAGCGCATCCTGGCCGCCGCCATCGAGCGTGGCGGCACCACCCTGCGCGACTTCATCGGCGGCGACGGCCAGCCGGGCTACTTCCAGCAGGAACTGTTCGTGTACGGGCGCGGGGAAGAACCGTGCAAGGTGTGCGGCACGGTGCTGCGCAACGTGACCCTGGGCCAGCGCGCCAGCGTGTTCTGCCCGCGCTGCCAGACCTAGCGGCCTGTATCAGGCCTTGCCGGTGATCCTGCGGTACTTGGCCATCAGCTCGTCTTCGGTTTCCGGGTGCGCTTCATCCAGCGGGATGCAGTCGACCGGGCAGACCTGCTGGCACTGCGGTTCGTCGTAATGGCCAACGCACTGGGTGCACAGGTTGGGGTCGATCACGTAGATCTCTTCGCCCTGGGAGATGGCGGCGTTCGGGCACTCGGGTTCGCAGACGTCGCAATTGATGCAATCGTCGGTGATGATCAGGGACATGGGGACTCCGGCCGGGGCGTCAGGCCCGGGCATATGAAAACCAATGGGCACAATTGTGCCGCATTAACGCCCGCAGTGCACGCGGGCGCGGTTTTCGATGCGGGCGCGGCTACTTCTTGAAGCGCTCGGTGAGGGCGTCAGCCACTACCGGGTGCACGAACTTGGTGATATCGCCGCCCAGCGCCGCGATTTCGCGCACCAGGGTCGAGGATATGAACGAATAGCGCTCGGACGGCGTCAGGAACAGGCTTTCGACGTCGGGCGCCAGTTGCCGGTTCATGTTCGCCAGCTGGAACTCGTACTCGAAGTCCGAAACCGCGCGCAGGCCGCGCAGGAACACATTGGCCTGCTGCTCCTTGGCGAAATGCGCCAGCAGCGTGGAGAAGCCGATGACCTGCACGTTGGGCAGGTGCTTGGTGACCTCACGCGCCAGCTCTACCCGTTGTTCCAGGGGGAACAGCGGGTTCTTCTTGGGGCTGGCGGCGACCGCGATGATCACCTCGTCGAACAGCCGGGAGGCCCGCTCGACCAGATCGCCATGGCCTTTGGTAATAGGGTCGAATGTACCTGGGTACAACACTCGGTTCATCGCGTCGTCCTGGCAGGAGTGCGTTTGGGAGTCGGATGGTATCGCAGCAGCTGCGGTCGGCCAAGTCGCCATCGCCGGCTCAAGGCACTATAGACAGGCGTGATAATGCTTGTCACCCGCTGCAGGCCGAGTGTCTGGTGCCTTGAAAGTATCGACCCCATCGCGGGTCAGGCCCGCTCCCACAGGCTATGCATCTCTTTGTGGGAGCGGGCCTGACCCGCGATGGGGTCGCTGCAACGTCAGCGAATGAACAGACGATAGACCCACCGCTGCAGCGCCTTCCCATACGGCGGATAGATCAGCCGCGCCGCATTTACCCGCGACTTGGCGAACACCGCCCGGGCATGACTGAAGGTCTTGAAGCCCTCGTGCCCGTGGTAGTTGCCCATCCCCGACGGCCCGACCCCGCCAAACGGCAGGTCGTCCTGGGCCACGTGCAGCAGGGTGTCGTTCAGGCACACGCCGCCGGAATGGGTCTGCTCCAGCACCCGCCGCTGCTCGGCACGGTCGTGGCCGAAGTAGTACAGCGCCAGCGGGCGCGGGCGCTGGTTCACATAGGCCAGCGCCTCGGCCAGGCTGTCATAGGGCACCACCGGCAGCAGCGGGCCGAAGATCTCGTCCTGCATCACCTGCATGCTGTCATCGACCTGCAGCAGCACCTGCGGCGGCAGGCGCCGACCTTCGCGGGCTTCGCCGGGGTACAGGTCGAGCACGCTGGCGCCCTTGTCGCGGGCATCGCGCAAATAGCCTTCCAGGCGCGCCAGGTGGCGCACATTGATGATCGCGCTGTAGTCCGGGTTGTTTCGCACCTGTGGATAAAACCGCAGCACTGCCTCGCGATAGGCCTGCACGAAGCCCTCCAGGCGCTCGCGCGGTACCAGCGCGTAGTCCGGGGCAACGCAGGTCTGCCCGGCGTTGAGGGTCTTGCCGAAGGCGATGCGCTCGGCCGCCTGGGCCAGCGGTACACTGGCCGACACGATGGCCGGCGACTTGCCGCCCAGCTCCAGGGTCACCGGGGTCAGGTTGGTGGCTGCCGCCGCCATCACCTGGCGGCCGATGCTGGTGGCGCCGGTGAACAGCAGGTGATCGAACGGCAGGCGCGAGAAGGCCTCGCCCACGCCAGCATCGCCCAGCACCACGCTGACCAGGTCGTCGGGAAACACTTCGCCCAGCAGGCGCTGAAGCAGTGCCGCGGTGGCCGGGGTGGCTTCGCTGAGCTTGAGCATCACCCGGTTGCCCGCTGCCAGCGCCGCGGTGAGCGGGCCGATGGCCAGAAACAGCGGGTAGTTCCACGGCACGATGATGCCCACCACGCCCAGCGGCTGGTACAGCACCCGCGCGCTGGCCGGCTGGAACGCCAGGCCCACCGTGCGCCGCACCGGCTTCATCCAGCCCTTGAGGTGGCGCTCGGCGTGGCGAATGCCCTGCACGCTGGGCATCAGTTCGGCCAGCAGGGTCTCGTCGGCGCTGCGCCCGGCAAAGTCGCGGTCGATCGCCGCGACCAGGGCCGACTGGTTCGCCAGCAGCAGCCGGCGCAGGCTGGCAAGCCACTGCAGGCGCTGCGCCGCCGGCGCCATGGGCAGCCCGGCAAAGGCCCGGCGCTGCTGTTCGAACAGGGTCTGGAGAGGCATGCGGGCTCCATGGCAGGGCAAGTGTGCCTGGAGCATATACGCCGGTTGTGCAGGTGGTACATCCCTTGGCGGATACGCCGTAAGATAAGCCTATTCCTTCAAGCTCATGCCTTTGGAGCTGACCATGGCACCGCGCATCAAGACCCGCGAGCTCATCGTGCAGAACAGCCTCGAGCTGTTCAACCAGCAGGGTGAACGCAGTGTCAGCACCAACCACATTGCTGCGCACATGGAAATCTCGCCTGGCAACCTCTATTACCACTTCGCCAACAAGCAGGCGATCATCGCCGTGCTGTTCACCCAGTACGAGGCGCTGGTGGAAGGCTTTCTGCGCCCGCCCCAGGGGCGCGCCGCCACCGTCGAGGACAAGCGCTTCTACCTCGAGGCGCTGCTGTCGGCGATGTGGAACTACCGCTTCCTGCACCGCGACCTCGAACACCTGCTCGGCCACGACCCGACCCTGGCTGCGCGCTACCGACGTTTTTCGCAGCGCTGCCTGCTGCAGGGCCAGGCCATCTACCGAGGTTTCGTCGAGGCCGACATCGTGGCCATGGACACCGTGCAGATCGAATCGCTGACCCTCAATGCCTGGATCGTGCTGACCTCCTGGGTGCGCTTTCTGTGCACCACCCGCGAGCACTCCGCGCACCTGAGCGAAGAGGCGATCAAGCGCGGCGTGTACCAGGTGCTGGTGCTGGAGCTCGGTTTCGTCACCGCCAGCGCGCGCCCTGCAGTGGATGCGCTGTGCAAGGAATTCTACGTGCCGTTGGACCAGGCACTGGAACAGTAGGCCGCCCACCCCCTTTGAATCGATATGGAGACCGACATGCCACTCGCGCAACTGATCGCACCCCAGCAACTGGCAGAGCGCCTGGGCGCTCCGAAGCTGGTGATTCTCGATTGTCGCTTTGCCCTGGAAGACGTCGACTATGGCCAGCGCAGCTATGCCGAAGGGCATATCGCCGGCGCGCACTTCGCCGACCTGGAGCGTGACCTGAGCGGGCCGGTGGTCAAGGGTGTGACCGGTCGCCACCCCTTGCCCGACCCGCAGCAACTGATCCAACGGCTGCGCAGCTGGGGCATCGACAACGACAGCGACGTGGTGCTCTACGACGATGGCCCCGGAGCCTTTGCCGCGCGGGCCTGGTGGTTGCTGGCATGGCTGGGCAAGCGCGACGGGGTGGCGATCCTCGATGGCGGGCTCAAGGCCTGGCACGCGGCCGGGTTGCCGCTGAGCCTGGATGCCTGTGACAAGCGTGAAGGCAACTTCAGCGGGCAGCCCGATGCGAGCCTGGTGCTGGACGCCGCCGAGTTGGCCAATGGCCTGGGCACGCCCGACCTGACCCTGCTCGACGCCCGTGCGCTG
>OLII01000066.1_pt1 | contig 36172 bp, 49 predicted proteins | sample 1609481 | NCBI WGS metagenome assembly OLII01 (sample SAMN05416859, study PRJEB24817) | seawater metagenome | isolation source: Sea water | place: Canada:Atlantic | collected 2013-11 | reverse complement strand
ACATTAGTGCCTACGTTAGTAATAAAAAACCCAGTAGTACTTCCGCTTCTTAATGTGTCGTATGCAAAAGCATAGTTTGTTCTACACTCAGAAAGGTTTGACGATGTAGAAGAATATCCACCTTTATCAACGGAAATACCTCTCTGCCCAGAGATTAATGCCAATTTAGCATTAGGACTAGTCGTCCCGATACCTACATTGCCTGCTGAGGTGATACGTACTTTTTCTCCTGAGCCTGGTGCAAATATCTGGTCACCTGAAGCGTATAACCAGGAAGCTGTAGAGTCTATGTAAATAGCTCCTGCTCTTGTACCGTCCCCCCAAGCTACATTGTTACCTGAATATCCTGTACTTCCTACACTTCCTATTTGTAGTTTGTTACCCGGACTAGTCGTCCCAATCCCGACGTTACCTGCAGAATCAATCACCATTCTCTGTCTAACTACACTAGTAGAGTCTGTTGTTGAAAACATTAAATTACTTCTTGCTCCAGAACCTGTTCTTGTACCTGCTATTTGAGAACCTAAAGCAGCATTGAAGCTTGATCTAAACTGTATGTATTGTCCATTTCCGGTAGTAAGAGTTCCGCCCCCTAATACAAGTGTTTTTATTGCACTAGCTGTTGTGATATCTGTATCTACAACCTCTAACTTAGCCTCAGGCGCAGTAGTACCAATACCTACGTTACCGTTGGCAAGGATACTCATTTTAGTGGTATTGTTAGTAGAAAAGTTAAGACCAATATTATCTCTAACTGATAAATATGCATTAGCAGTATCTACTCCTAAAACCAAACCTTCAGACCCTGATGTTTGTCCTTTTCTGGCTACAGAAATATATGACTGACTTGTCAAGTCTGACATTGCGTGCAAAGAATACCCTTGTCCTGTGTCGTAAGCACTGGTTGATGTTCCAATTAAAACCGTACCATCTTCTTTAATACGCATTTTTTCGCTACCTGATACTTTAAATAAATGCTTACCTGTTGATGTTTGTGCGTCATACACAACACCATCATCATTGTTTAAGGTATTTTCAGTTGATATTTTTAATCCTCTACCATCTTGACCAGAAAATATAGCGTGAGCGGTATTTAACCCTCCATTAACATCCAACTTTGCATTAGGACTAGTCGTTCCGATCCCGATGTTGCCGTTGGCTTTAATGTTAAGTATATCGTCATTGGCATAAAAACCTAATCCCATATAGTTATTTGTAGATCCTGCGCCGTTATACTTAAATCTAACTACGCCAGAATTGTTTTGGCTGTTAGCTGCCCCAATAGTAAACGCATTAAAATTACCACTATCTACACCCATTACAGACAACCCAATAGCTGTGTTAGCATCCAAATCCATATTTATAGTCTGGGTTGCTCCAACTACTGTCATTTTACCTTCAGGATTAGTCGTCCCGACGCCGACGTTGCCTAAGTCGTCTATAACTAGCCTTTTTTGGTCACTTGTCCATAAATTTAAGTGAGTACCGTGATAATAGTTGGACGATGTTATAAATTTATGATTAACATCATTTCCTTGAATACCTAACTCAAAAGCGCTCTCACTCGCCCAATTACTTTTTAAATAAGAGTAGTAATCATCAACCCCCGGAGGTTTACTAACAATAGCTCCTTGAACTAGAAGTTCTCTTTCTCCAATAGCTGTGGTAGGGAATGTTGCCGTCCCGATACCTACGTTGCCATCGTGCGATATTCTCATTGCTTCAGCTGAGTCAGCTGATCCAGTTCCAGATCCATGAGTAAAGAAAGCTAATCCCTGTCTATCTCCATCAGTTGATGATGGCGACATAACTCCAGATATTGCCGCTCGACCTGATGATGCGCCTCCAAAAGAAATACCTGCCGAATATGAGCCAGCTCCTCCGTTTGCGGCTGTTTTTAAATCTAACCCTCCTAAAGATTGCCCTGAACTAGATACTGAGTACGCATCTCCTTCAACAACTAACTTACCGGTATTAGGACTAGTCGTCCCGATCCCTACTCTTACATTAGTTAAGTCAAAAACAAAAGGAGCTGCAGTTGTTGATGTATCTCCTCCAGATAGTATTCTCATATAATCCCTACCACCTGTAGTATACGCGTCTATGTGTGCAGCTAATGTACCGCTTGTAGCTTTTTGTAAAGTTATTTGACCTCCTTCATTTGAATTAATAGCACCTAAATATAAATTTGATTGCGTACCTATATTAGTCGTACCAATCCCGACGTTACCTCCACTTGCAACACGCATTCTTTCTGCCCCTGCTGTATTAAATGCCATAAAATTATTATCGTACATATATAGTGATGTAGACATACCATCATCTCCAAGTGCCAATCCTTGCGTTCCACCTCTTACATACATAAAATTATTTGTATAGTGTGCTATTGAATTAGCTACTCCTACACTTCCACTTTGTTGAAAAATTACATTCCCAGAACTGTCAATACGCATTCTTTCTGAAAGTGTTCCTGAACCTGGTGTCCAAAAACTTAATGAACCACTTTGTGCAGAATTTCCATTCCCATCAACATCACTTTGTATTCTTGAATAAACAGCCTGTGTTCCATTGAGGGTATTAAAACTAAAATCTAATTTTGATGCTGCTGCTGTTGAAGAATTTGGTCTATGTAATGTTAATAAATTTGCATTGTTGTTTGCACTATCTTTAACTTCTAGTTTTGCAGAAGGCGAATCAGTTCCGATCCCAACGTTACCTCCTGCTTCTATACGCATACGCTCAGTTAGAACACCACTTGTACCTGCCTGTTTAAATGAAAACGCTAAATCTGCAGTAAAATCGTTATTATCTAATGTTTTTATTTGGCTTTGTATTGGTTGGGTGTGACTTTTAGCTTTAAAATTTAAGTAGTTACTTGTTGCACCCCCTGTTGATGCGATAGATATTTCAGGATTAGAGGCTGATTCAATTTCTAAATTAGCACTAGGACTAGTCGTCCCGATACCAACGTTGCCGGCACTTGTAATACGCATACTTTCTGTATTACCCGTATACCATATTGCAGAACCAGATATAATTTCATTAATGAATCCATCAGTACCCCAATATAACTGAACTTTGCTAACATCATTAGCTTTTAAGAAAAGAGCTCCTGTTAAATCAGTTCTAGTCGAATTAACACTTAAAGAAGAAGTATTTGCAGATAAGCTTAAAGGATTAGTCGTCCCGATACCTACGTTACCTGTTGAATCAATAACCATTCTTGTGCTATCTGAAGTACCAAACAGCATAGAATTATTGCTATGAAAGTAAGATATAAATCCCGCACTATTTTGAGTTGTATCAGCAAAATATACAGCTCCTCTTCCGTCTGTATCGCCACCAACTATTGTTATACCATTTTTATCGTTTGCACCTATGCTTCCTATTACTAAATTATCAGCATTAGAATCGTATGAGCTTGGATTATTTATCCCAATCCCGACGTTTCCGCCTGTTAACAAAGTCATATGAGTAGCTCCACCTTGATTGCCACTAAAGCCAATTCCGTCATAACCTCTTAAATAAAGCTGACCAACTGTTGAGCCATTTCCGTAGGCGTTTGCAGTTGCGATAGATGCAATGTATTGCGTATGTGTGCCATCAGTTATTGACATTCCTACGTTTCCAGTATCGCCTATAGTTAGTTTTTCTCCAGGACTAGTCGTTCCGATACCTACGTTGCCGTTGGAAGGTACTATTGTTAATCTTGGTGTTGCCCAAGAAGATCCTGCTTCTCCAGGATGCACATCCCTACTTCCTATTGAAAAATTGTCATTAGCTCCGTATACACCTTGACCTACAGCCCAGTTCCAGCCTGAGTGATTATGTGAAAATAAAATAGATGGTCTATCTGTTCCTGCAGCGTCTTCAGTTCTAAATTCAGACACAATTCCATAACTATGATTAGATCTTAAATTTGTAAATTTAGCAGCAGGAAAAAACACTCCTCCATCTAAGTACTCATTCTCTATATATAAAAGAGACTTATTATCTACAGATGACCCTTTTACGTGTAAACCAACCTCAGGACTAGTCGTTCCGATACCTACGTTGCCTGTTGCGCCATCTATGTACATCCTGGAAGAACCTCTATGCGTTACATTAAAAAAATCACCGTTATTGTTATTAGTATCAGTTTCAAATACCATACCCGAAGGAGATCCAAAAAGTAATTGGTAGTTACTTTCTTTTATATACACATCGTCTCTATCTCCTCTGAAAAATATTGAACCTTGGTCAGTTCCATCGTGTATTCTTACAGCATTAGAACCTACTACTTCTAACTTAGCTCCAGGACTAGTCGTTCCGATACCTACGTTGCCTGTAAAATATGAATTATCATTAGCGTTTAACACTATTTTTGTAACACCTAAATGTCTCAAAGTTATAAAACCTGTGCTTACAGCAGAGCTAGAAACAGCTCCTACAGTAACATTTGTTGTAGATGCTGCATTTTGAACTACCAAACCTTTATCATCACCTCTTATAAATAAATTATCAGTCAAAGGATAAGTTGATCCAGCTGTTAGTGGTAAGTAAGTTCCATCATGATTATGACTAGTTGTAGCATAACCACTTAAATCCTGATCACCTGTATTTGTTCCACTTAGGTTAGATCCTAGCACAGTTCCATCTACATCTATCTTGCCTTTTAGGTCTATGTCTGTTAGTATTTTTTTCGTTGCCATTTACTATATGTTTATTATTATAAGTAAGGACAGTATTATCCACCCTTACTTATTTTTTTTAATACTTATCCTACTATCACTACTCTTAAAGAGTCTGCTGCTGGAGCTACATTGAATTTCAAAGTAACCGTATTAGCTGAAGTCAATTCTACTTCACATTCTACCTTATCCATTCCATCAACCTCATAGACAGATACCTGTACAAATTGGTTTCCTATTGAATGAGTGATCACCTGAGAGGTTGCTCCACCTACTAGCTGAGAATATGTCAATGTCGTAGACAATGTTCCTGTAATTCCTAAACTATTTTTTAATGTTAAAGGTGTTACTATTCTAGTATTGTCAGTTCCTGTGTTTACTTCTGTTTGAGTTGCAATCTCTGCGATACCTTTTACAGTTGTAGTAGCTTGTACTTCATCACCTGTATTCGATCCAGTTCCTACATTCAAATTATCGATTAAGTCTTTCAAAACCTTACCTTGAGCTGCTGTAAGTCCTTCAGTTGTTGAAGTAGATATAAGTGTATTATTTAAAGTAATAGCATCTAAGAAGTCCGACATATCAATAGTAAAAGTACTTGCATCATCTCTGGTGAAAGTAGCTTCTCCTGTAGCTCCATCAATGCTTCCTCCAGTAATACGAGCCAAGTTCGTGTCATCTAAATAAAGACTTAAATCGAGATCAGTTTCATCACCGTTTTCATCTGTATATTTCAATATGTTTGCAGCTAATCCTAATGTAGTTAAAGTTTCGTCCACATTAGAAACCTTAGCGTTGTTGATAACGTGTTCGTCATACATTGCTTTAGTCATAACACCAGCTTTAGAAGTTGATGCTGCTGTCAAAACTGCATCAGTTCCATCACTAGACACTACTGTGTTAGTTGTTTGAGTTGATGTAGTTGATAGGTTTGTAGTGACGTTGTGATTAATGTCAGACACTTTCAATGTGTTTGCCTCTATTTCATCAAACTTAGCACTAGACAAAACACCAGCTCTAGTAGAAGATGCTTGTGCTAAAGTTGCATTTGTTCCATCTGAGGAATTTACATCTACGCTCGTAGTTGTCGTAGTCCCCTCTGAAAGATTTGTTGTAACATTAGAAACCAATCCACTATATAAAGTGTTTACAGCATTGTCTCCTGTATTTATTCCTGATTGATTACCTACTACAGTCTTTTCAGACGCAGTCATAAGACCAGCATTCGTCCCATCAGCTAGAGGAATCGTAGTATTTGTTCCTGAGTCAGACGTTACAGTACCCTCATTAACTGCAGCAATGTATCCTAAATTAGTAATACCATCATCTCCTAGATCAATCCATTCAGATCCATTCCATGCGTATAAAGTATTGTCTCCTGTGCTCCAGTATATTTGACCATCACTAGGTGATGAGGGTGCTACAGCTAAGTTTTGAACTACTGCGTTTAAGATTTGATTTTTTGATAAATCTAAATCCACTAAATGTTTAATGTTTGCCATTTTATTTTTATTTTTTTATTAATTAAGATGCGCACTTCCTGAGAATGCTGCGTTAAATGTTATTGTCACAGTGTTTAATGATGTATATTCCACTTCACCAACAACTATTGATGCAGCTGAATCTACAGTTACTACACTAGGAAATTTGTTCATGTTGTGAATTATAATCCATGATGAACTAGGAACTCCCTGATCATGAGTAAAAGTTTTGTCTTCTATGATTCCAGTAGATGTGCTTCCATCCGCCATTAAGTAATCCTCAGAAGTACCTGTCGGAGTTTTAAATCCACTAGCCTCTAGATCTACAGTACTTACCACCTCAACATCTGAAATAGATAAAGGTGTGTCGTTACCTAGTCCGTCTGTTATTTTCTTCTTAGTTCCACTTAAAGAATCGTTATCTTTTATCTTTAAAATTGAATCGTAAGTGTCTTTTATTCTAGTTCCTGTTAGTGTTGCCATTTATATCTTTATTTTTATATTTCCCACCCTCCGAAAGATGTGTTTCTGTTTGGTGATAACTGATCTTTAGTATTTAGTAAGTATTCAGGAAACTCGCTTGGATAATTACATAAATAATCAACCATTCTAGTTGCATAGTGTTGAGCTGTGTCTCTAGTAGCCTCAACCATCATGCTGATATCACTCTTTGTCAATGTTTCTGCAGATTCGCTAGTGTGTTTAAAAACGCCTTTGTTATTAATGCTAAACTGACTAAAAGGTAAAAATTCTAAAAGTGAATATTGAGCTAAAGCTGGTTTTATGTGTCTATTCATTAAAGTCAAATAGTCTCCAGAAAGCGTGTTGTTTATGATGTCGTTCTGCAGTTTCTCATATAAATTACCACCTAATAGTTCGTGAATGTGTATATCCTGAGCGATCTCAATGTATTGAATCACCCTGTCAAAATCCAAGTTTCCTGATATCGGAGTGTACCTTACTAAGTCTTCTCTGCTAATAAAAATTGCTTTACTCATGCTTTGTTATTTTTTCTTTTTTCTACCTGTGTAACTTGGATGATGACCTTTATCAGATCTGTCTATCTGAGCCTCAGCCACCCTACGATCATTTTTAAATCTACCAGACTTAGGATTGAATCCCTTTTTTCTAGCTTGTGCTACAGAAGATTTTCTCACTCCATTCATAGCTGATCCACCCCACGCCTCACCGTTGTTTTTTGTTCTTTTTATGTATATCCTTCTTTCAAACTTATGGTAGCAATTGACCCCTCCTTTATGCAACCATAGTGAGTACGGTTGTTTATTGTGTCCTAGCTGGGAATTTACTCCATCCTGTTGCATCTTCAATATGTCTTCTTTTCTGTATAATCTATCAGCTCCTTCCATTGCGTTGCAGAAAGGTCTACTTTTTTTGCTTGTGCTAGATCCATGCTTTCTAGATCCCTGAACATATTTGTATCGAACCTTAACAAATTTATTGTCCTGTACACTAGCCTGTGCTCTATTGTCCGAAGGAGCTACGCTTAAAGCCACGCTTAAAGTAGCATTTAACATAGCCTCAAAGTCCTCGTCTTCAGATTCATTCTCGTCTATCCTAGCATCTATACACTCCCATTCATCATTCTCTTTCTCGCCTACCTTTTGCAAGTAAATTAGTATTTCTGCCTGTTTTTCGGATATCTCACACATACTGTCTAGGGTTATTGCTCTCTAGAGCTCATATAGAGCTCCATAGCGTACTTAATATTGTTTTTAATACTATTGTGCTCTGAAAGGTTTTGATCCTCTCTATTGTCTTCTTTATCGTTGTCTGAAACTTTATCTATAGATTCATCTTGCACTTCCTCAGTTTCTTCTACTTCCTGATCTTCCTCTGTAAACTCAATTGGTTGAGATGTTACAAACATCAACTCAGGAACTTCGCCATTTATCTCTAAAACTTCTGTAATAGCGTCTAGTATTTCATCCTGAAAGTTTCTAATAACAGTAGAATTAAATAACTGAGATGCTACCATTATCTCATCTGAATTAGATGCTAGTCCGTTTCCTCCATCTTTAATTCCTAATAACATTGGAGACGTAACTCTATGACCTATTAAGATCTTATGCATAGCCTCGTTAGCTAAGTATTCATAGTGAGCTGGTGCATCGTTCAAAGAAATATCTTCTACAGTTGCTTTGTTTTCAGATGACTCATTGAATGCCACGATCACTTTCTGTCCTCTAGATCCTGTTAACTTGTTTTTTACATCTCTAGAAATAGCTTGTCTTTCCTCCGATGAAGGTACTCCATTGTTAAAATTTATAACCTTAGTACCTGAAAATGAGTTCTTTGCCTCATTAAGTAAGTAGTCGCTGATTTCGTTTTCTAGCTCACAATAAGGTAGTGATCCAGAGTAGCCTACAGGTGAAAAATATGAGTACCCTGAAACATAAGGCTTCAGTATCATTAATTCTATACTCTCCTTAGAGTTTCCGAATGTTGGTATCTTCTTCAACGTATCTGAAGGTGTTTTGTTTATCCAGTCTGGATGGTAGTAATAATTCTCTATAATTCCTTCAGAGTTCATCTTTTCAGGTCTTAAAGTATGTATCGGAAAATGTTTTATTCCTACTACTTTTCTATCGTTTCCAGCTCTGTCGTATATAACTTGCATAGATGCCTGTCCTAGCATTTTACGCTCTAAAATGATCTTTTTAAGGTCTCTATGACTAATTACATTCCTCAGCTCCTTAACTTCATTAGAATCCATCTCTAGCCCCTCTATAGAGATTCCTTTACCATAGATTAGATCTGAAATAGATTTTATAGCTGCATTGTTAGTCGCTGACTGCAAATAGCATTGGATCAGAAAATTGTAATAGTTATTGTCTTCACCATATTGGACATAGTCCTTATGTTTTTCTTCTATAGCTTTTGGCGTCTCGTATGCAGATAAATTAATTACGTTTAAATTCATTAGTCTAGTATTGTAAAATTATTAGTAGAATCTTTTAAAGTGTATTTATTAGAGTTTACTGAATAGTTGTTTATGTCTTCAGTAGTAGTAAAAAATTTTCCTTTGTAAACTACTTTTCCGTTAGATACTCCTTCTAGGTTATAGTGCACTTCATTGTCTAATTCAATGCCCTCAGACGTGAAATCACAAACCAATCTTTGAAAGTATTTAAATTCCAACATATTAAAGTTCGCAGAAGGAGAAACAAATGCGAAAGCATCTGAATCAAAACCATCCTGTTTTACAGTCCAAGCTATAGACTCAGTTGACACCACCGAATTGTCTATATTTGTATTTATGTTTAAAACCTCTAAGCCTTCGTTAGATCCGTTTATGTAATTCATATTGTCCTTTATTTAAAAACAGTATTTATCCAATATTGAAACAAAAAAAAAGAGCCACCAATTAAGGCAGCTCTCTTACTTCATTTGTATAAAGTTATTACACTCCTACAGTTACTGAGAAATCTGTATCGATGTCTCCTGTGTATTGTTTAGCGAATCCTTTCTCCATTGCAGCGAAAGTCAACTCATATCCTGATTTGTCTCCTAATGCAGCTCCAGTAGATGCAGTAGCATTCATTTCAGATCCAAACTCCTCGCCCATTACCCATACAACTCCATTGTTGTCTTCGATTAGTACATGAGGTCTTCCGTAAGCTAAAAGCTTTACTTCTTTGTGAGTAGTTGCATCCTGTTTTTTCAAAGATACTGTTAAAGTTTGTTCTGCAAAAGTTGTTCCGTTTTCTCTAGAAGACGTTAAACTTTGCTCAAAGTTGCTAGTTCCTCTTAAGTCGTATTTGAAAGCATCTGGAGTAGTTGCTGCAATTCCTGTGATCGTTTCGTCTGTGATGGATAAAGCACCCATATCTCCGAAGTTCACGAAATAAATTGCATTCAATCCTCCGACACTATCCTTACATCCTTCTAGACGCCCAGCTGTGATATTACAAGCCATGATTTAAATGTTTTAAGTTATTGAATATTAGATAGTTAGCCCCTCCTAATTAAAGGAGAGGATTAACCTTTTTTATTATACTACTGTTCTAAGCACGATTTCAGAACCGATAGAGTAGTTCACAGCTCCAGTGAAACGCATGATTACTCGAACATTTTGACTCCCATCAATGTCCGCTAAATCGATCAATTTCACTTCATTCATATCTCTTTGCAAAGATGTACCGAATGCTAAGTTTTCTTTTTCAGCAGCTACGATTTGACCACTTTCTAATCCGTTTGCTACGAATAATTTGATTCCTTCAAAGTCCATTGCAGTTTGACCTACATGATATAAGTCTTTATATCCTAAAGCAGCTTGAGCTCTTACATAAGATCTAGCGTCAGCTTGAGAAATGTATAAACTTAGTCCAGCGTTTCCATAGATGGTCGCTGGGATGGAATCTACCACAGCTCCTAATTCTGCGATGATATTAGAGCTTGTAATTGCAGAACCAGTCACATCGATTACATCACTATCAGCAGCAGCTAAAGCGACTAATCCGTCAAATTCACCAGCGTTAGCATCAGCTCCGTTCCAGATGTTTTGTTCCATTTTTGCAGCAACCTTTGCAGCAACGTGTCCGATCAAATAGTTAGCGAATGATTTTGGCATCTCATCGAATGCTGAAAATCCTTGCTCAATTGATAACCAGTCCGATTCGAAGTCAGACTTACAAAGCTCCAAATTTACTTGAAACTCTTTTGGTTGTAAGTAACGCTCAGTTAAAGTTACTGAAGATGTAGCAGTGAAGTCACATGATGCATCAGCGATCACGTCTCCTACAGCTAATTTCTGCATAACTTGTTTGTACTTAATGTTTGGTTTAACAGTGATTCCACCTTTGTCTAAAGTTGGTGCACTTAATAAACTCGCTGCAATAAATCCAGCAGCTTTTTCACCAGCATAACTGGTAGTGATTGACGTTGTAGTAGCCATGTTTAAAAAAATTTAATTTAGTTAATATTAATTATTGTTAATGTATTTATATACTCTAGATTGAATTGAATCACCTTTTTGACCTATTCCATCCATCTTCTTTTTTACTTCCTTTTCAGGTGAATGAGTTAATCCTTTAGGAGCTTCCTGTTTGATCTCAGGAACTTCTACAGGCTCAGGCTGATTCATTGCGTCTTTTAATAATTTCTTAAGATCATTCAATTGACCTTCTAATTCCTCAACTCTAGACACTTTAGGATCTTCTTTTACTTCCTCAGTCTTTTCGACTACAGCTTCTACTACTTCCTCAGTTACTTCTGTAACCACTTCAGGAGTAGCTTCTACTTCTGTTTCTACAGCCTCAGCAACTTCTTGAGGCTTTACTTCCTCAGTCTTTTCAACTACGTTGGCAATAGTTTCTTCGCCTCCGACAATGTTCAAAGCTTCAGCGATCTTTTTTAGTGTTTCTTTTGCATTCATAATAAATTGGTTTTTACAGGTTTATACTTTATTTAAAAACAGTTTTACTACAAATTTGTTTTAAAAGTGTTATCCTACTTCGCTTTCGTTAATAGTTATTAAAGTTCTGGTTTGATTAATGTTGTCTATATCGCTGATTGTCTGATCATTATATAGCGATCCATAGCCCTGATAGCCAGTGTACTCATTACCTATTTTCGGATATTTTGCTTTTATTATCATAATACATCTATTCTTTGTCTAATTCCTTTAGTTTTGAGATTGCCCAGTTAACTCCAGCAGATCCACCCCACGCATCCCACATGATACCTCCACATCCTTCGCTGTATGGAACGTCCTTATGTTGTTGATGCCTTTTAAATGATGCCATCCTCGAAATTGTTGACCTCGAAATTTTTTCTTTTCTACTCAACTGTCCAGCTCTAGTCCATCCTATAGAAGTTCCACAGCTTGATCCGTTTTCTTCTTTGTATTTTAAAGCCTTCTTAGCGTTGTTTACTGCTGATTGAGGATAGTCGTTGTAAGTTTCTAGTTCTACATCTACAGACTCTGCTAGAGCTTCTAGTAGTATCTCTAGTTCTACTCTGTCTTCTATTTCTTGCAGTTCATCTTCTGAAAGGTTAAAGTCTTCACTCAAACCTACTTCAGCGTTCTCTTTTCTCAATACGTTTGAAAACTTTCCTTCTATAGAGAATCCGAACACTTTGTTATTTTTAACGTAATCGTCCCAGATATCTTTGTTATCAACCTTCATCGATACCATCCACGTTCCAGATGGAACATCTAAGCCATACTTCTTTGATTTGTCGAAGTTAGGATCTTCTACGATCCATGATTCAAACACAGTCATCCCTTCTAGCTGTTTGTCATGTTCTAGAGTTGCATTGTTTTGGTTGCTATTTTTAAAAAATGATTCAGCTGTCTTTGCTATAGTCTCTTTTGAAAAGTATATGTAAAATTCCTCGCCACCCATGTTTCTGTAGATAGGTTTGTCAGGAATCAATGCAGCTCCCATAAGGATCTGTTTGTCTTTATTTACCTCAGCTAATAACACAGGTTTTTGATCACCTAAAGCTACCCAGTCTGACTGTATTGCTGGTGATTCTACTAGGCTAAGAGCTTGTACTCCGAACATATCTTCACTCTCGTCTATAATTAATTCAAATAATTTCATTTATCTCTTTATTTAAAAACAGTTTTTATCCACCTATGGACGCAATCGTTTCTGTGTTTCTTTGTAATTCTTGAGCACTTGTCACATCGCTTTCTACAACATAAGCTCTCATAGGAGCTCTATTCACATCTGCTATTGTAGATGCTACTAATTCATCACCAGCTGAAGTTCCTCCTATTACATTGAATGATGGAGGTGCTGGAGGGGCACTAACGTTGCCACCTGAAGATGTCCCACCTACCTTAGATGTTATGTTTGTTAACTTCTTTTTAGATCCTGTAAAAGTCTTAATTAAAGTTGCTGCCTGTAGTGCATATCCAGCCATCGTAATAATATTCCAAGGAAAACCAACCTTAGATGTTTCTGCCATACCAGATGCAGTAGCTGTTCCTATCTTAGCACCTTCCATATTAGCCTCAGCCAGAGCTTGTTGTGCCTTAGCACTAAGTTCTTGCTTAATGAATCCCATTTTAATACCTAGCTGTTTTAGCTGCATTGCCATTTTAATTGCCATCAAAGCTTTACCCATTTTGGTTTCTTTACCAGCTACGTCTGCAGCTGCGTCTAATACACTATAAAGGTTTTTTCTTCTAGCTTCTGCTAGTTTAAGCTCTTCATCTATGATGTTCTTATTTTTCTTTATAATGTTTTCACTATCAACTTTGTCAGCTGCTGATCTTAATGCATCGTAATGCTCCTTTATTCTAAGTTTAAGCTCTTCTTTCTCAGTTTCAGATATTTCTAAAGCTTCTAGAGCTAATAAGTGTTCCTGTCTATCTCTCTCGATCTTGTCTTGAGCTGACATATTACCATCCCCAAACTTCTTATTGAATCTCTCTAAATTGGCTGCTTTCTGCTCTGCTATCTTTATGTCGTAGATATCATTGATTGCTTGTTCTGCTTCTTTTCGCTCAGTAGCATTCATTTTGATAGTCGCTAATTCATCTAAATGTCTTTGACGCTTTCTCTCTATCTTTTCTAGCTCTGTTTTATCATCTGTGTCTTGCTCTAGTTTTTTAAGTTTCTCTAAGAATGCCTTTCTATCTTCCTCAGCTTTCTTTCTAGCTTCCTCGTCCTTTTTTACCTTACCAGCTCTGAATTCTTCTGCAGCTTTAAATTCTGCTTCTTGCTCCTGAGTCCTTCCGTTCTCGTTTATACCAAGCTGAACCATTAAGGCATCTTTAGTGGCTTGTGTACTCTTTTCGTTTGCTTCCTTACCGTATTTAAGTATCAAAGAATTTACTTCCTTTAATTGACTCTCTATAGCTGCTAAGTTTCTTTTCGCTTTAGCCTTATCTACAACACCTCCTATGATGGGAATGTCTGCTGCTGCTAATTTCATTTTTTCGAATTGTTTCACAGCTGTAAGTGCAAAGCTCTTAATATACTGACCAGCCTGTAATGCTCTAGATTTACCAGCGTCTAACTGACCTGTAAAGAATGTCCATGCAGCTGATGCTGTTCTCATTCCTTTCCCAGCGGATTCAATTAAACCTGTAAATGTCTGTATAACCCCTCTAGATATTTTAGATATGATTCCACTACCATCTTCTAATCCGAGTACAAAACCATCCCATGCACTAGAAAGCTTCGTTAAATCACCATCTAAGTTGTTTAGACGTTCATCTGCCATTTCTTTTGCAGAACCGTTGGCTTTGTCTAAAGCTATTGTAAGTTTGTCTAGTTGTTCGGTGTTTTCTGCTAGTGCTATAAGTGATCCTTTTGCTCTATCACCTACTAACGTCTTTGCTATTGCAAGTTTCTCTGAATCCGATGTAGCTTTAGCTAATTTTTCAGAAGTTAATGTTAGAGATTCTCTGAAGGATTTACCTGTTTTTTGTGCTAAGTCAGACATCACTCTCCTAAGTTGAGTTCCAGCCATAGATCCAGATATACCTCTATCTGCTAAGACTCCCAATGCAGCTGTAGCGTCTTGAATAGGTACTTTTAAAGTCTTTGCAATCGGTGCAACCAACTTCATAGACTCTGTAAACTTATTCATGTCCAAACTACTAGAGCTAAATGACTTAGCCATAACATCTGCAACCATCTTTGTTTCTGAGGCTCTTAATCCGAATCCTTTTAATGTCGCTCCAGCTACTGCTGCAGCCTCTGCTAGATCCGTTCCTGTTGCTGCTGCTAGATCTAAGGTAGCTCCTGTAACTCCTAGTATTTGATCTGTGCTAAGACCTAATTTAGCAAATTCTGTTTGTAGTTGTACTACCTGAGTAGCTGTAAATGCTGTAGTTGCTCCTAAAGCTTTTGCGTCTGCAGTTAATGCTTTTATCTGCATTTCGTCTGCTCCATCCCCTAAAATAGCTTTTAATCCAGACAGTTCTTTAGAGAATTCTCTAGACTTGTTTATAACACCACCTAGTCCAGCAACTAAAGATCCTAGACCTACTACTAAAGCTCCAACACCTGAAGATATTAAAGCCATTGTCATTGCTTTGATTCCTCCTGTAGCTAAGTTAGCACTTGCTGCAACACCTTTAAGTGATCCTGATAGTCCAGTAGCTGCTACAGTTCCCTTATTCATATTGGTTGCTGCGTTGCTAGTTACCGATATGTGTACTTTTCTAACTTCCTTAGCCATTATCTTCTTGAATATTTAAATTTTATATATCTAATGAATTCGCTCCAGTTCTCAGGATATTTGTATCGCCCTCTGGCTCTATCTAAATTACTAGATCTGTGTTCTATTTTGTTTAGTAGGAATAGTATTGTCTGTATCATGTACTCTCTTTATTTAAAAACAGCTATTTTTAGTTCTTACAGTCAAAGAAAATTGTCATTTTACTTGTGTGTGTCATTTATTTTACATATCATTGCAAAACAAACAGGATCGTTTCTTGTTTTTAAAAAAACACTACTATAGTTGCTGATCTATAGATGAAAAACAGCCAAACTTCTACAACTACGGTAGTTGGATCGCTTAAATTAGCTCACAAATTGCACAGCCTTTGAACATTTCTAAGCCGACATCTGTATTCAACGTGACCGTTTTAACTTTATTTTTTTTAAATGTTCTAGAGTCGGCAAAAACCTCACTTCTACAATATTTCTACCGTAAGATCAGGATGACTCCTACCAACTACTGTGCCTATCATTGTATTGGTAAATACTCCTAATGGAGATATCTGCACCCCTGATACTACCCTTCCTATGGTACTATCCATGAATGTTATATACAATGTCTCTGTAGCTGAGTTGTTAGTTATCCTTACTGATCCAGTTTGAAAGTGTTTTAACTGACTTCTACCCACCAGAGTCAAATCCATCTTAGACACACCAGATAAGTAGTTTGTCTCTATTGAGTTTATGTTGTAAAAGTTATTGTTTATCTTTAATGTATCTGCTAGTGATAGATTAAGTACTACTCCTTGAGGTAACTCTGCATTGAATTTAACACGTCTCTTATCATCATCAAACATCATAGAAGTAATTCCTCTATAGAAGTTATTCCATAAGCCAATACCATACATAGTAGATGCAGTATTGTACTCATTCAATTCCTCACCAAAATAAAGACCTAAAGCATTTATATTCTTATTAGGTATATCAGCACTAGGATTGTAAGTGTTGCATGGAGTCATGTAAGAATTTTCCTCTGTAGGTTCTATAGGATCGTCAAATGCTATAGTGTTTGTAACGCTATCTTGACCGCATACATAGGTGAAAGATGGATCTATTCCCTGTTCAGCTCCTTTTAAATCACTAAATAAAGTGTATGCTATATTTGTTAGATTATTAGTATGTAAGTTTGTTAGTGGTTCTACTGGTATTCTCTGGTTATCGATCTTCAAATCATATACTGATCCAGATAACCTTATTCCAGAGTTCCCTGATAACTCGTAAGCCAGTTCTCCATATTCCTTAGCATTTACTGCTAGATACCCTAGTTCTAAAGCTGTCTTAGAATCACTAAATTCCATTTGCATAGATGAATATGTATTCGCTCTATTGACGTCATATTCGTCAGTATAAGTGTACTCAGTAATGTCCTTAACAACTCCTTCAGACATAAAGTGATCAAAGTGTTTAGTTGATATATTAAGGTCACTATCAACCTCAGCAACTATGTTGAACATCTTAAATAAAGAAGATAAAAAGTCCATTATAGTCATCTTAGGTAAGTTATTATGTACAAAGTAAGTTCCTGAAGTACCTATGTTTCCAGATCCACTTAATTGGTCTGTCCTTATTTCCATATACCCCTCTCCGATATATTGTTCTTCTATTTGATACTCCTGAACTTCTAGATAGATGTCTACAGGTATTGTCATTGATGTATTAGATTCAGCAACAAAAGTGTAAGCGTCTGTAACGTTAGAATTATCTATAGTCAAAAAGCCTCCATAAGTATTCGAAGTGTCTACAGTAGCAACCTCAGCTCCATTGTGCAACATCTTAATCTTAGCGTCACCTGTCCATGTACCTTTGAAGTATATCACATATCTCAGATGACCTTCTGTGTAAGGTGTTCCTGATGTTCCATTATATATAAGTGATGCATCGTTTTTGGTGAAATCACTATTTGATGATCCTACCCATGCTAAACTATCTACAGCAGCGTTAAAGTTTTCACCTACTCTTTCTGAATCTGTTTGATGTAGCCACAGATATAAATCTCTTACATAAGGTGCTGTAAGAGCCCCTGTGAAGTTGAAACCATACTTAGATTCGATAGTATCTAGGATAGTTCCTACTGCCATAGCTCCAACTATGTCTTTTTCCCTTATTCCGTAGTTAGGCTGAGGAACATTACCAGCGTAAGCTATATTCCTAGAATTCTCTATTCCTAAGTCAAACTGTGAAGGATCATATAGATATCTAGGTGATCTACTACTTAATGGAAAAACCACTGGTCTAAGTGTTGTATTTGCTACTTCTGACTTAACATCAAACGTAGATTTGTCGTAAGATGAGAAATCCAAAGAAGTTAGTCTAGCAGCTCCCATCTGTCTAGATAATTCTGACAGCATACCTATAAACGTGATCTTATATGATTGAGCCACACCCCTACTCATTTTGACTCCTTCTACTCTAATGTTTCCGACTTTGTAAGTAGCATTATTCATCAACAAAGAGGCTGGAACTAACTCCCTAGAGTCCAGTCCGTTAGTTATGTCGATGTTGTAGTAGTGTTTAAATATACGGTTATTTTTCTTAGATGCTGGAACTGTAAACGATCTAGAATAGTCTGTGAATAGCTTTTTAGGATCGCTCATGTCTTTTACTATAGATTTGATAGATATTCCTTCATCTGAAAACATATCTAAAACAGGAGCTTCTATAGTGCTATTTAAGTTCCATATAGCTGAATATTCTTGCCATTCTTCTATAATTTCATCCCAGTTTCTTAGAGCTGCAGAGCTTGGAACATTCCCTATAAGTATTTTTAAAGGTATTTTCATTTATCTTACTGTGTTTAGATAGTCAGACCCTGAATCAAATTGTATTGAATACTGAATGAGCTTATCGTTTAAGTGATTCTTTTTTTGCAGCTGTGAAGTTGTTATGTTTACAGGTATCTTATTGCTGGATACGCTAGGAATTGATGCCCACACATATTCACTCAACAGTAGCTCTTCTAATTGCTTAACATAGTACTCAGATATCCAGTCTGTGTTTACTGTGAATTTTTGCTTAGTAGCTGTTATTCTTTTCCTGAAAGCGTGTTTTCCGTTTTGGTTAGTAAGCCCATTGTAGTTTAGTACACTTCTTTGGAATCCGTCAGACTTAATGCTCACATCTTCCATGTGTTTAAGTGAGAATGGAAAGCTATTCTTAGCTCCATATTTGTTTACATAGTGAAGATACACAGGTTCGTCATTAGATGAATCTAAAACTCCAGCATTATACTTATTACAGTCTAGTTGATCTGCAGTAACAGTGAATTGATCACCGTCAAAGTAAAACACTACCTTTCCTATCTGTCTTCCTATATCAACGGTAACAAATTGATCGCTAGATTGAGTAGATGGATCTAGCATTACCTTTTGAGCAAACCCCCCATAAAAGTCATAAGTATTGTAGTACCAATCAGTAGTGTTTTGAGGCTGTACATATACCTGAAAATGAGTTCTTCTACCTTCTGTAGTTAGCACCCTGTATTCCTCGACATCATACTCAGGTAGTGCTGCAAATTCAGATACATAAGAGTTTCCATTGTGCTGAACACCTTCTTTATAGAGTGAGTATCCTTCCGATGCTAAGTAGGTAGTTGTAGTAGGTGCTGCATTAGTGTCATTCAATATAGTTTCAACCCAGACTTTCCCACTATTATAAGCTTCTGTTTGTACACAGTAATCTCTAACCAACTCAGCTATCTCAAAAGTAGATTGACCTTCGCTTTGCTCCTTTAGTAGTGTGTATGTAGCGTCTGTAGGTCTGTTGGATATTAGGTCTCCAGACCATATTCTTAGCTCTAGAGTAACATTCACCTCGCTAGTTACTAATTGAACATAAAAAGGTGATCTTACATTGATATTTCTGTGTACTGCCATTATTTCTTAATTTTTTGTGCCTTCCTTAATTTATTAGCTATCTGGTTTGCAAAGTTATTCGCTATGTCATCTGCTATCGCTTTGTGATACGCAAACATCACTCCCTTTTCTCTTTTCTCTAGAGGCTTAGTGAAGAAATGTGATGCTTTTATTCCCTTTTCGTATATACTTTTAGCGATTATAAACGCCAATTTTTCAGATATTCCCTTTCTTCTACACCATTCCTCAATAGGTTTGACAGGAACTGACTTTTTGCCACCCCTAAACTTATTCTTAGAATTTATATTCTCTATGTAATTACTCTTAGATCCTTTTACTCCTTCATCAACAAACTTACCATATTGATTCATCTCGAAGGTTAGTGATGGCATTTCAGACCCACCTGTGAAACGCCCTTTAAGAGATCTATTCATCTTTGAGTTGACATAACCCTTCAAAGACTTATAAAGTGATCCAGAGGCTTTATATGACGCTTTCTTGCCATTAACCATGCGACCCTTAGTGAGATTCGACCTAGACTGTTGTATAACATAGTTTTTATACTTTTCTAGTACCCTCCTAGCTCTTGGATATGTTGTTGTATTATTAATATCTAGCATAGATCTAGAGTGTTCTTAATTGCTACAGTGAAGTCTAATCCTACTCCAGCTAGTTTGTCTTCGAATCTCTCAGAAAAGAATTCCACAGACACATCATCTTCCTCAACCTGAAAGCCGTCTGCATATAGATCACCTCTCATAAGTTGCTGAACTGTCTTAGTAGCTGCTGAAAACATACTATTCAAAACATAATGCTCATTGTCGTTCCCATAAAACTGATCCGTTTGTTCGTCTTTGCTTTCGTCTACTATGTCTAGAAATAATATACTAAGATCTACATAAGCCACTCCTTGACCAATTCTAGCTGATGACATACCTACATGAGCCAAAGGGAATATATTTTGTTTCAGTAAATCCACCTCAAACAAGTCACCGAATGTCACCTGATTAATTAATTCATTCCCAGTTAGTTCGTCCTTTATTTTATCTGTAAGCTTAAAAATGTTATTCATGTTATCTATTTTTTCTGTATTGTGCTCTTTCTATTTCTACTTTCTCTTTCTCAAACTCCAGAAACATCAAAGCTTCCAAGTGATTCATCTCTGTCACTACTCCATACTTTGTCGCATCACCTCCACAAAGTGCGTATATTGAGTTAAACCAGCCGTATTTTTTTGAGAATTGAGCTTCTCTAGAATAGTCGATATTCTCTCCTTCTCCTTCTGAGAAAAGTCCTGAGAAACCATTAGTAACTCGTTCACGATATTGTAAAAAAAAACAATGGCAGCAGAAATAATTCCTATAGGTGCTCCCTTCATATCCATTTGAATGGACTTATTCGCCTCATATCCATCTATGGCGTATATCTCTTTGAATTCTTTCGTAACTGGTCTATACATTACACTTGCAGCGATATGAAAGTCTTTAGTATCTCTTAAAGATTCCTCTAGATCTATAAACTCACCTAAACTCATAGCCTGAAGATCAGGTATAAAACCGTATTTAACACCGTTTAATTCAAACCTATCTTGAAATGGTAGATTCTGATCCAAAACAGCTAAAATGTCCTCAGAGATCGCCTTTGCGTCCTTAAAAGGGAACTTAGATATAGTCTTCATGTCTATTCCACAGAAGATCTCAATAGTCTTGAATATGAAAAATTCTTCCTCCTGATTATCAGTATTTATCTTATAGAATTTCTGGTATTGCTCCAGTGTTATGTCATTGATGCTAGTAGGTACTAAAACTTCCATTTATGTCTTTATTTAAAAACAGTAGAAAATAAGAAAAGGAGTCACCTAGATGGCAACTCCCTTTCAACAAGCAAACATTTTTCTTGTATAGTTAATTTTTTTATATTATCTTTGTACTGGTGCTCTAGAATTACCTAGTACACTCATATAGATCATAGAGTGATTGCTCGGCTTGTTCGTGCAAGTCCCAGCCTATTTCCTTTGTAACGTCACAGCCTTGATCGTTATAGATAGTAATGTAATCTAATTCTTCAGGATCACCACAGTAATCGTGTGTAGATGATACTGCTGGATTCATGTATCCTTCGACTGCGAAGTATTCGTCTTTGTACTCTATATCTGTTTGTAGTAACATATCTTTAGTTTTTTATGGGAGGCTTTTACACCTCCCTGTGTTTTTAAAGTTGAGGTTTTAGTAAATTGTTCTAATTACATCTGCGATTGTTGAAACTCCGCTATACTTATCACTTGCATAAGCAAAGTGTTCTGACATCATTGACTTTACATTCATTGGGTTGTTTCCCCATTTGATTAATTTTGCTTCTACTTTTTGTTCTAATGATAATTTCATAATGTTTGTTTTTTAATGTGGGGATCATTCCCTCACGTCAAAGATACAACCTTTTTGGGAACTACCAAAAATTTTTTCAATTATTTTACTTTTTTTTTAATATATTCCTATCATCTCAGTTCCCTCAGCTACATACATCTTAAGCCTATCTTCTGTTTTGAACTCATAACTCTTTAAGAATAGCTCCAGACGATCTCTGACCTCCCACACTTTTCCTTCAGGAATTCGATGCATAATATCTAGGAATGGATTCAGTCTTTCGAGATCCTTTAATTTCTTTTTCATCTCAATGATATTCATTTCTTCTATGAAATTATTTTGATATGCGTTTTTTAAAAGATCTGCAAACACTATGTCTTTAAGTTCTACTAGATCCTTAGCCTTCTTATAGTGATAGATCACAGCGTCATGAGGGAATCCTATAGTATCGCCTATGTTTTGAAATGTGAACCCCTTTTCTCTAGCTGTGTATATAAAAGCTTTTCTAGCATCGACTACGTTTCTTTTCCTTCCTCTAGTTGATAGATTTACAGATGTGTAAGCCTCTATGTCTTTTCTTAGCTTTCTGAGTGTGTAGTACTCATTTAGTGTGATGTTCTTCATTACTTATAGTTTTTTATAAATTCTTTGTCTTCTTCTGTTACGTCTACCTGTACTAAGCATCCATAAACTACATGACCTCTGCCAGTGTGTCTAGAGAATGCTGTAGCGAATTTGTCTGCTGATTCTGCTGTCTTAAAGTATATTTTTGCTTTGTCCATTGTGCTTGTTTTAGTGTGTAAGATTTGTTTCTCACACTACAAAGATATAACAAAAAAAGGAACTACCAAAGTAATTCCTAATTTATTTTAAATTTGTACGCTTTTTATATGAACTCATTCCTACACATTTAGTCTGTACTCAAAGAAATACATACTTTTTCCGTAGTTTAGATGATTGTATCTGAGTGATTCATCAACTGCATAGCCTCGTCTAGATTATACAGGGCAGCACACAGGTGATCTTCTGCCAGTAATGAAACTCCATCCGTAATCTTATATGTAGAATGGAATCTATCTAAGATACTTACTGCTTTCATTAACTCATCTATATGCTCTTTGCTCATTTTGTCTTTTTATTAGTTTTATCCTATGCCTCCTATCCAGCTCTCTCTTAACTGTTGACAGGTATCTATTCTCGTAATATGTGAAGTTGTTTAAAACATACTCCAATTCATGCGTAGTGCATATTCTTACATCATCCTGTGTCATTATACGCCTACTAAGATCTTATTATCTATCTGCTCTATGATATGCCTCAAAGCACTCCTTTCAAATTGTCCGACATACACTTTACCTATAGTTAGATTATACAGATCCTCTCCGACTTCTGTCACTATTGTTTTACTGTTTTCAAAATAATTGTTTTCATTCATGGTCTTAGATTTTACGTTGTTTATAATAATGATTGTAGATTTCAAATACTTTCGTCTGGTATTCGTTTTGTTTATATAGATCCTTCCCTATGTGCTTTGCGTTACCTATCTCAATGATCAACTTAACTTTAAATAGGGATGTCTTTTTACCTTGTGGAGTCTTTGTTTGATAAGCCTCTTTCGTCTGAGGAACTGGATACACTTTAAGGTGATTGCCTTTGAGTGCCCAGCTCATTGCTTTAGCGTCCTCTCTAGTCATATTTACAACTCTTTATACGTCCGTTCTTGTAGTGCCTTAATACTATACCAGTTTGAAGTGTTACCGTATATAAGGGCTTTCTGTTTAGGTTCTGTAGGATTCTAGTTATCATAATATATGTTTTACACTACAAAGATACAGACTATTTATTTAACCACCAAACTTTTTTTAAATTATTTTAAGAAATAAAGTATTTACCAGCGTTTGGCTTACTTAAATGATATGAAACGAAGTAACGAATACCATCTAAAAGGTGATTAAATTGGTCTTCTGCGACATCTTTTCCATCCTTCCATTTGTAATTGTTCAGCTCAGTAATAAGGTTGACAGATCCAGCATCTATGAATAGCTTATACTCCTGTAGCAATGCAATACCTAGATTGATAGACCCCTGACCTTTGATGCTAGGCTTTATGTTGAGTCCGTAAGAGTGCTTTAATTCGTGCAAAAGTCGAGGTTCTGCTGAATCCCCTATAGTAAGAACATCCCTTCCATGTCTCATAAGTCTCTGAGCAATGTCTGAAGTTGTTAATCCAGTGTCATAAACCAGCTCTTTTAGATATATCTCTTTAGCATTTTTGTTTATAGAAATTAAAGTAGCTCCAGTCGGATCATTAGAGAATCCAAAGTCCATTCCTATTCCGTAATAGTCTCCAAACTTATTAAAAGGCTTAACCTCCCAGTTGTTGAAGATAACACCTTCAGCCACGTTCCTCCAACCTCCTAAGATCTGTGCGTTATATTCATCAGGTCTTTCATCCTTCATTCTCTCAATATTAGACAGAAATGTTTTATCCAGATGCTTTTCATTGTCTAAATATGTAGTATGTATGTATGTGGTATCGTCTATTGTAGTATTCTCACCACCCTGTAGACCTCTTTTCTCAAAAAACCTGTTATAGATCCAGTGAGCCTTAGTAGCTGGATTCATCACCATGATGACTCTATTCTGAGCATCCTTAGATCTTACAGACAAATCAATCTTATCAAATAGTAACGGATCAGGCATTTCCTCAGCCTCATCTAATATCCATGTAGTTATTCCATTAAGAGACTTCAGTGCTGCTGTTTGATTACCAGATCCAGTCTTTAGTCCTCTGAAGTATATCTTATTCCCTGAGATCTTATTCGTGATATCTGTCTTATTAACTAAGAAGTCATCACTTAGACCTAGAACATCGATCTTTTCAGTCATCTCAGGAATTATGGAAGTAGATGCAGATGTCATTGTATATCTAGTGAATAGGATGTTATGTCCTGTTTCATAAGATAAAAGCAATAGCATAGATGCCACACTAAATGACTTAGACGATCCACGTCCTCCTGTGATTATATAGTATCTGGAGTCTATTAGGAATAAGGGCTTATATTTTTTTGCGAGTTTTATCATTGTCTATTAATCATCGTCCTCAAAGGTTATCAATCCCTTCAGTCTTATGTTATGATCTACAGCTCCAGTAGTATTTAAGTCTATCTCTTGCTTAGGTAGCCCAGCTCTATACTTCATGAATAATTCTATAGCCCTGTGATCACCTGATTCAATTCTTTGGAGTAGTTGATTCATAACGATATCTATATCGATGTGATCGTCCATGATCTTCCTGATGTTTATAACCTCACCGTTACTAGGTCTTCCTGAGTTTGGTCTAGCACCTCCCCAATTATCTGAAAAGGTGTTCGCTCCATCTGCTTTCTTTTTTCCAGCCATTTTGATTTATCTTGGTTTTATGTCTTTATTTAAAAACAGTATAAATAGCTATATATAACCTACTTACAACTACATTGAGTATTACTATGCTTTAGTTGTCTTCTGAGTTCCTTAATTGTCTCATTCTTTTCCTCTATGTTATTGGTTAATGCTTCCACTCTAAAATACAAATATCTTTCTGTTTCTGTTACCTTCATGTTATCTTTTGTTTAGTTTCTTTATTCCTTCTGCTAATTTCTCTTTGAACTCTATCTTCTTATTAATTGCTACAGCTAAAGGATCTTCTTTTCCGTTGATCTTTTCCTCTGCTGTCTGGGCTCTTTTTAGGGCTCTATGCTTATCCGATATCGCTTCGCTTATGATCCTGTCAAACGTAAACCTTTCCATCTCTAGTGAGCTTATATAAGTCATTTGTCTATACATTGCCATCTGTAACGCTTGGAGCTCTTTGTTTTCAGACTTCTTTGCCCAATCTGCTAAGATGGTTAGTATTTCCATCTGGTCAGCTCCATTTTGAACTTTAAGTAAATTCCTATCCATCGTCTTCTGGTGTTTCGTCTGATCCGTATTCATCTACATAGTCCATAAGATTTAAAGGCTTTGCGTTGCAGTATTGATCCTCTTTACTTAACCAATCTGTAATCCCTTCCTTTATTCCCTGAGCCTTACTGAACTCATTGTCTTCTGCAGACTTACTCATTATATCTATCAATATATTCTCATCCATACCTATAGCCAAAGATAGTATTGTTTCTTTGTAGTACTGATTGACTATTTTATTATCTATCATATGTAGTCCAGTTTACAACGTTCCTTCCTTATGATATTGACTAAGGTCTATTAGCTCATCTACAAAAAAAGCACTATAGAGCTGTAAGGATGCCTCTAGTTTGAGCTGACCTGACTCTAGTGTTTCTTCAGATGCTTTGAAGACTCCAATGTCTGTAGTAGTTTTATCAATCACTAACCAGTAGAAGTCTGGAACATTGAAAAGCTGTGTATATAGATACGCCTGTAAGTCATAGTCATATTTCCCTATGGTGTAAGCGAATTGATTTTTAAGAGATCCGTCTTTTTGCTCGTAGTCCTTAAGTCCATCGTTGGTAGTCTTTACATCTGCAACAAATTGTCCCTCTCTAAATATATCTGCTTTCCCTCTAATAGCTATGCCATCTATTTCTACCAGAGCTGGAACTTCTGTCTCTGAGCCATTCCCTAAGAAATTAACACAGGAATTGTTCTGTAAGAATGCTGTAGCAATTCTATTGCACATATATTTTTCCTTAAGTGTGTATGTGAGATCTGCTCCGTTCTGTTCCTTAGCTAGTTTCCATTTAGTAGTGTTCTTTGAAGATGTATCTACAAAAGTGAACTTATCGTATTTCTGAGGCTCTAGGATCTGCGTATGCACTAGTTTACCATCTCTCAACGCTTGTGACTCAGTCATTCCTTTCTTTCTCATGTGAGCGAACCATTTAGGGCTCTTTAAAAGCCATTTAAGGGAACTATAGGATAAAGCCTTGTCTAAGTTTAGGTGATCGTAATAGAATGCATCTGAGTGCATATTATCGAGTGTCTCCTGTAAGTCTACTGTTGTGTGATCTAAAAGTTTAATTTTCATATTCCTGTAAATGTGTTAGCGTTAATAATTTCCATGTCTAAGTCTGTGAATGTTTCGTCCATCCAGTAGATGTTGTCTATCTGGTTGTCCATTGCTTCGTAAATCTGTTGGATATTCATATAATTGGGTTTAATTGGTTTATAATGTATCTAAAAAGTCCTCATAAGTTTGAGACAGGTGTATTACTCCGTCTATGCTTATTATGTTGTTGTAAGCAAACTCTGCTATCTGTGAAGGTGAAGGCTTTTGTTCTATAACGAACTTTTCTAGGTTAGCCTCTCTCGTACTGGTGTATCTTATTATTCTTTCTTTCATGATGTAAATATACAACACCTTTTCGGTTCTCACAAACTTTTTTTAAAAAAAATGCAAAAAAAAAGCTAAAAGGCTGGACTACTTCCCTTTAGCTTAATCTTATTTTCAAAAAATAACCAAGTTACACCGAGTTAGGGCTATGATCATTGTCTGAATGGTAATGCTACCAGCTTACTTTAATTTCTTACCTCTCAATAGATCTAGATAGTTTTCTTTTAATTGTCTATTTCTATTTAGTAAATACATTATAATCACAAATTCTATTATTATTATTGCTGCTGTCATTTTATTCGTTTTTAGTTAAATATCTCTCCAGCATTGCCAGAGCTCTCCATGCTACTTTACTTAGATGTAACTGACCATCGTCATCAACTGGATCTATGCTGTGATCAATTAAGTGCCTGACTAATGCATCGCCTTCATCTTTGCTTTTACTCATATCCCAGTGCAATGGTTTATCTGGATGGTGCTGATCATTTCCAGCCTTGCTGGTCTTAGAAACTTCTTTTATTGCATTAGGAAAATACTTTAGGACGCCACTATAGACTGGCATTGATTTTCTTTTCTTAGCATTGTCTGTGATTTCATCTTCTTCTAAAGCCATCATATCTGAAGGGCAGTAGTTTCTTTTTTCTTGCTGTGCGAATGGAGGATTATCTAATAATTCCAATTCAGCAGCTGAGTAGGTTCTATCTTCTACCCAGCCGTCTTCATCATAAGTATTCACTATAAAACCATTAATTCATTTATAGCTGTTTTCCCTCCCAATACTACAGCACATCCTATAGCTGGTTTCTTACCTACCTTCATGTAAGCCATAGCGTAAGATTTTGCATCAATTCCACACCCTACCTGACATCCAAAGACTCTAGAGTTTGCTCCTACAAAATACTCAGTATAGGCTTGTGTGTGTAAGTGACCTTGCACTGTTGATCTCATGTCAGCTCTAGCTTTTGTCTTAGCCGTTCCAGCCTCTCCATGAATATACAATACGTCATCTATTTCTACAGAAGTTACAAAATTCCAGTTTGGAGTATTTAAAACCTCTTTGTAGTCTTTCACCCATGCTGAAGGAACTCCAGAAGATTGTGCTTTTCTCATTATAATTCTATCGTGATTTCCTACAGTAACATCTGCGTCAGGGAAACGGTGATACCATCTTGACAACCTATGTATTGCTAGATCTAATTCATCACCACCACCCAGACCATTCGCATCTGTCTCATGATATGAGCTATAGTGATTATCTATCACGTCTCCTATGAATACAACTCTATTACAATTGTATCTCTCATAAACATCTACACAGTGCTGGAAGTAGCTATCTAGATCAAAAGGTGAATGAAGATCCCCTATAACCAAAACTCTAGATTCATCGTTGTTGAAAAACTCAAAATTTATCTTCTTAGAACCGTCTAATCTTGGGCGAATTTGCTTTTCTTTTTTCTTATTTTTTCCCATAACTATATTTCTTTTGTGGTTTATTTAAAATTTTAAAGTCTATAATCGCTGCAATGTGCCTTAGTTCCAGAGCTGTTCTTTTAAATTTCTCTGGGTATTCTTCATCCTTACCAGTTGAATGTAACCAAGTAAGTTTAGTAGCGTATATGTTTGCTAGATCTTCTAGATCTTTGATAGACATTTTTCTCAGATCCTTACTTGTTAGCTCCATCGTATATCTTTTTAAGATCCTTAACTATTCCAGCCACACATGGTGAGCATGAAGATGGAACTCTCTTTGAATTGAAAACTCTATTATAGATTCCGACTAAATCTTTTTGAATTTGTGCTGAAACACTCGTAGGTTTACCTTCTTTAAAAAACATTTCTAGGTAGTTGTAGTCAGAGTCAGAAAGATCACTTAGTTTTCTGTTTGGGAATAACTTATTTAACTTTTCAGCTCTAGCCTTACATCCACAGTCATCTGTTATGGCTTCTACTACAGCTTTTATTCCTGTAACTTCTGTAAACTTAGTAACGACATCTCCAAGACCTTCAGACTTCCCAGCCTCTCCTAAGATATCCATAACTACTGATTTTTTTACTTTTAATTTCTGAGCTATCTTACCAGCCTTAAAGCCTTCATCGTGTAAGTTAAATACTCTTTCGTTTATTGATTTTTTCATGTTTTTGTTTTTAAATTTTATCGTAATCACCATTTATATAGTCCATATAGTGCTCTTCCATAGCGTTTGCTATAACTATTTTGGATCTCTTTATAGATAGATAAATAGTTCTTATTCCTATTCCAGATTCCTCTGCCATAGTTCTAAATGATTTGCCGTCTTTTAAATATTTTCTAAACAATTCGTAATCAAACCACTTAGTATTCTCTTTCAAAACATCGTACATCTTATCTTCTAATTCCTGATATCCTATGATCTTAGGATCTACTCCTTCATCTACCCAGTTATACTTTTCCTCGAAGTCATACTGAGAACCTAGAAAACTGAAGTCTAAGTTAGATTTCTTTCTTACTCTATTCACTATTATTGATCTAAGTGTGAAAAACATATAGCCTTTCGCAGCTTTTCCATTCTTAGATACCACTTTATCAAATAGATCGCCATATCTGGATAGTCTCAGGTATGCTTCCTGAACAAAGTCTTCTGCGTAATTCCTCACTTCAAAGTTATTGTTTGCTAAAGCTTTTGCCATTTTGATATATTCCTCGTGATGCTTACTAAGAATAACTAAGGCGTTGTTTGTGTTTTTGTCCATCTTACTTAGTGTAAGTAGTAGTTATAACAAAAAACAAAAAAGCTACCTGTATAGTTCCAAAGGGAACGTCATCCTCATCAATATTGCTACTCGCTGAAACTCCTATTAAGAAAGTTCTAAAAGAAAACGAAAGCTCGACCTGTATGTCTTTTTTTCTTAAACTTATTCTTATAAGTTCTGCTATTGCTACTAAATAAATAAATACTATTAATCCAATCATATTTTTAAAATTTTAAATTAGGTACTTCTGTTGTCTTCAGTGAATGATCTATCACATCTTTTCCAGCTACTGTGAAAGAAACGTTTCCAGCCATCATTCTAAGCGATATAGGTGCATCTAGACTGGTAGGTCTTCCACCTGTCTCAGTCTCTTTTACCTTTACCACATGAATGTCTGAAACCATCCATCTGTCAGAACTTTGTGTGTACCTGTGAATAGATACTACATCGTCAGCTCTGTTTCCCCATTTTCCACCACCTTCTACATCTGCCATACTACATGGCATTGGTAAGCCTTCGAATTCATGACCGCTAGGATGTTTTCTCCTAAGAGCTTCTGTTACTGCATGAGCATTGAGCCACATAGTGACGTTGTTCTCTTTGCAAAACAGTCTCATCTCTGAGGCTATTTGATAGTCATATTCGTGACCTCCTACAGACCTTAGTAGTTGGGGGTCTTTTATTAGTGAGTTGTAGGGATCTATTAAGATTCCATCGAACTTCCAAGCATCTAGGACTAACTTAGCCTCTGACATTAAAGTTCTCGCTGAATATAATTTATCCACTGCCATGATTTTGAAGTGATCATTTATCCAGTTAACCTCACTTTCTATGGTTGCATCAGGTAGTTTTTGAATAGGCTGCCCAGTTCTAAACTCTAGTAACTTTCTAGCTATGCTGTAGTCTGAATTTTCAGAAGAAAATATCAACCATTTTAAGTCATGCTTCATAGCATAAGCCATCATTAGATAAAGAATTACTGTAGTCTTACCTGTATTGGCGTGACCTACGCAAACATTGAATGCACCTTTTTTATATCTTAAAAACTGATCGATTTCATCAATACCTAAGCCCTTACCTTGCTCAATCCTGTCGTACTTTACATCGTATAGCTTTGATTTTATTTTTGAAATGTCTGTGATCATGTTTTTTTTGGGTTTTAATTAGTAAAATAATGGGAGGCTTTTACACCTCCCTAGCATCGTCTATTAAAACGGCAAATCTGGAGTAGCTCTCCCAGCTAAAGACTGCTCAGACGCTACAGTTCCTTTTTGTACTAAGTCTGCCCTATTGATCGTACCATCAGTCCACACTACCTTTCCATTTCCGATAAAAAGCTTAGGCTCTTTAGCCTCTCTTTGCTCCTTACTTTGATCCATTGCTGCATTGGCATTTTGTCCGTAGACATTAGTTTCGTCCTTCACAAAGACTGTGATGTTTGCCCATCCTTTGTCATTGAACTGAATTTTCTCTTTGTTGATTCCTACTGAAATAATTGCTCCCATGTTTTTAGTTTTTAGGGTTAATTTAATTAATTTGCTTTTAAGTGTCTGCTCACTATTTTTATATACTTTTTAATTTAGCCTCAACTGCATCTGATACTTTGTATTTAGATTTTACATCTTCTAGACTGAAATTACCTGATTTTAAGGCAGTAACTACTTTGAGATAGTTTTCGCTATTCTCGACTAGAGTGTCTTTGCTAGGAGCTCCCTTACCATGCTTGTTTAAAGCGTCAGCGTCTGCTGTGTTATCGATTGCAAATAAATTTCCTAAAGCGTACTTTTTAGCATAACTAGATGCACTTCCATACTTTTGTGGTAATGACATTCCTTTTTGATTCATGTCTATTCCTACGATAGCATTTGCTGCAATAGATTCGTTTTCTGCGTTGCTAATAGTAGCTACACTTTGAAGAACGCCTTCTGCTAATAGTGCTTCTGTAATAATGACACTACAGGCGAACTTATTTAATAATGGCTTTAGAGCCTCTAGAACGTCTTCTGCAGATCGATACTGATAACCTCCGAACTGGTTTTTCTGTCCCTTCTTAGCCTTTAGCTCGAACTGGATCGTTGATAATACTTCTTTTAAATTCATAATATTAGGGGTTTTAATTAACACTTTGCAAACATATACTAAATAAATGACATATACAAGCTTTTTTATGTTTTTTTAATAACTAGACTCAACCAGATCAAACATATACGTCAACACCATGATTTCTATTTTCTGTGCCTCTATCATACCTACTAGCTTGTCTGGATCTATGTAGGTTGGAATCACTCCATCTAAATTCAATTGATATTCCTGAAGTGTTTTGTTTGCAAAAAAGAGCTGTGCCTCTAATTTGTCTTGTGCTCTCTGAGCTAATTTTCTTCTACTTATCATAATGTTAATTTTTAAAATTATTGTTTATAAGCGTTTTGAAAGAATGCTAAGTGCTCTTCTGCTTGAGTCATGCTAATAGGAGCAGATAAATAACGTCTTAATCCATTCTCAATTTTGCTGATCATATAACCTAGAACTGATCCTTCTTTGTTTGAAACTGATTCTAAAATTAATACTAATCCGTTGTTGTTAATTTCTTTGATGGTTTTCATTTTGTTTGTTTTAAAGGTTTGTTTATTGGTTCAAAGGTAGAACCTTTTTTCGACTCTAACAAATCTTTTTTTAATTTATTTTTTATTTAATTAAATTTCCGTTTTCGTTAATAAAGTATTCTATATACATCTCCTTCTTTAATACTAAGTCAACTCTCAAAAGTCTGTTTCCGATTGTTCTTTTAATTTCGCAAAATTCGTTCTTAAATAAAGTTACCATAATTTGTTTGTTTTGTGATGTAGAATTCATTTCCTACACTACAAAGATACAGGATATATATTTACTGTGCAAACTTTTTTTAAAAAAAAAGCAAAAAAAAACAGCCACCTTTTTATAAGTGACTGTCTTACAGCTCGGTAGCGATTCTCGGTGCTGCTAAAATTTTTGTGTATTTTTCAATCCCTCTAATTTATCTCTAAATTTTTCGAAGACTTCCATGTATTCAGGATCGGATAACTTATATAGCTGTCTAGATTCTTGAAGTAATTCCTCTGCTAGTTCAGTCCCTATCTTTAATGAGTATTCAAATTGACGTCCGTATTCAAACCTATTACACTTTCGACATTGTAAGTTCACATTCCTTTCATCCCATCTGGTAGCCATAGCTCCCCTAGAAATAAAGTGTCCAGCATCTGACTCACTAAAGTGTATTGCTTTATCGCATGAGACACATTTTCCATAGCCATGATCATTTACGTCACGTCTTCGAATGTATTCATGGAATACCTTGTCTATTTTTGTTTTCCAGTATTTTAGTGTTTTCTTTTTTGCCATCTGAAGTAGTTAAGTGATGGAAGGCTAGGATAAAACCCTACTAAAAACCTAGCCCCTTATACCATCATAAAAGTCTTAATATAGCTTTATTTAAAAACAGCAAATCAGCCTATCTGTTATGCTTTTAAAAATAAACATCATTTTTCTTGTGTATGTCAATTTTTTTTTGTAGCTTCGCAACATTATTACTTCACACAGTAACTTATAAAACAATAATCTTACTACCAATAAATCTAATCAGGTAGATATCTTTACAGGTAGATAACTGATCAGGTAGATTATTTACTTAGGTAGATTACTGACTTAGGTTGATAAATTCTTTTTTTGTATACGCCCTAGCTGTGTTTATTTGCCTATGGTCTTATATTTCTCTAGACCTCTAGATCCAAAGTAAGCAATGTATATGCCTAGTAAAAGCGATTTAAGTAGTTCTATCCATTCAGAAGGAACGTCTACATCAACTATATACGAGTCTAGATATATAAGAGCTACAGTAGTAACTGTCAAAAATATTAGGCTTAAAGGTCTCACATTTTTACTTAGCCATGAATCTGACTTCATATCTGAGCTCCATCTCTCTGTGACGGATTCCATTTCTTGCATATCTAACTGCATAACTTTTAAAGCGAACTCTCTCTCTGCGTCAGTCATTCCGTTGTCTTTGTCGGCTATAACATCTATAGCTCCCTTCCAGTTACCAGATATAACATTGCCTACGACCTCTGCAGCTTTCTTAAAGTTTATAGACTGAAGGAATCTTCCTATCTTGGTCTTTTTAGGTTTCTTTTCCATTTTAGTTTTTTAAGTATTCGTATTCAATCTGAACATCAAAAGATGGACAGGCTTTAGAACTGAATTCATTATGACCATGAATAGTAGCTTCAGGATATTTGTCTTTTAAGTTGGTTAGTAATTCATCAAAAGCAACCATTTGAGGTATATTTCTCGTGTCTTTAGGATTCATTTTACTATCCAGACCACCTACATAAGCAATCCCTATAGAGTCCTTATTATGACCTTTAGTATGTGCTCCAGATATATGCACAGGTCTACCTTCTACTATAGATCCATCCAGCTCTATAATATAATGATACCCAATGTCTGACCATCCGTTGTCTACAGTGTGCCACCTTCTAATAGTGTCCGTAGAAACATAAACACCCTCCTTTGTAGCTGTACAGTGAATTATTATTTTATTTATTGATTTCATTCGTTAAAGAAAAATATTTTTAGAAAATAGGTTGAAATACTTCCAACTATTCCAATAAGAAAAACGGAAACCTTTTGTATTGCTTTATTCATAACCATTAGATTGTCAACCTGTTTGTTAAGATTGTTTACTCTAGTGATTAATCCTTCAGAAGAACTGTGAGAATCGTCTTCTAATATAGAAAGGATTTTCTCCATTCTATGATACAGTTTAAGATTGTTCTTGTCTACTGTATCTATCTTTTCAGCAAGGTCTTTAAATTCCATTTTATCTTTTGCATTCATTGTTATAAATTAATATATAGTTATTTTCACTGAATATGGTGTGATAATTTTTTCAATATTAATACTCAAAGTGTCCTCTAGTGGACTTATTACAATCCACTAGATTTTCACTTGTTAGGTATTCAAATTTTACGAATTTGCATCTACTTCTTCTGAAACTTCTTCATATTCACCTGTAGAAACATTAATACTAACCTGACCGTACTCTTCCTCTAAAGTTTTTTGAAACTCAAACAACTCTCCTTGAACGATAGAAGCTTGATGTAAAAAATCATGCCTCTGTAACTCAATGTTACCTAACTCCATTTTTGCGTTGTTAATTTTCCCAACTAACTCCTGTAATTCTTTTAACTGCTGTTCTGTAATTTTACTCATAATATTTGATTTTGATTTAATTTATATACACATTATTTTTTATACCTCTTCTTCCTCAACTACAATGTCATCCGCTACTATTAGTGTAACTGATGTAGGTGTAACTAAAGCATCAAGACTAGACTGAATACTAGCCTTCAGAGAGGTTACTTGTTCTTCACCCATAGCTGCTTCAACCCATCCTACTACATCACTGTGTACTACTGTATCAAAAGCTGTAAATCCAGATAAGTCATCTGTAGACAGGGACTGAGTCCCTATGTTTGTACTGCTGTACGCATTCCCATCTGAATCTAATTCTTCAGATGTTCCTGTTAATCTCCAATGCACATTGTACACTACGTCAGATTCTCCTCCGTGTGTTGGGTATGTGTCTACCGTTTTGCAATCCCATTTGTAATTTGTTACCATTTTTCTAATTGTTTAATTGTTTTCTATTGTTTGTATTCTTAATTCTAATTCTTCTATTTTATCTATAGCTTGCTGTAAAGCAGCTGTTAGTAAAGGCACTATTTTAGCTTGATCAATAGCTTGATATTTAGGATTTCCTTCCCAATCTAAAGCATCTTTTTCACCAGTAACAGCTTCAGGTACAACCTCTGCTAACTCGTGAGCATAAAATCCATCTACTTTTGGTTTACCTGGTTCTTTAATCCAATTAAATCTCAAAGGTTTTAATTCTTTTACTCTTCCGATAGCGTCTGATATGTCCTCTTTATTTTCTTTTAACCTGTAATCTGAGGTTGTATTATAACTTGTGCTTGAAGTATTTATAGTGATATTTCCTACTGGACTAGTTTGTTGGTAAAAGGACATAGCTCCATTATCAGTGCCTGAACTAGTTGGTGAATAGACTTTTATACCAGAACCGTAGTTTGGAATTTCTACCCTCAAGTTATTCATACCATAACCAGAACCACCATTTATACTAAAATCAGCGTTAAGCCCATTACCACTTATTGGACTTTCTACGTGTAAACGAGCTCCTGGAAGCTCCGTTCCAATACCAACATTGCCACTTCCTGGGTCTAAAATTATATCAGAAGCAGTGGATCTTATAGAGACGTAAGTTTCTCCTCCATCTAGAAAACCTTCTGTTCCTACACCTTCCCACTTTATAGTTCCATCAACGTGTAGTAATTCTTCAGGAGTAGTCGTTCCGATCCCTACGTTGCCGCCATAGGGTTGAATGCTTATGTTTTCAGCATTGTTAGAACTATTTACCGCCTGCATACCAGGAACATTAGTGCCTACGTTAGTAATAAAAAACCCAGTAGTACTTCCGCTTCTTAATG
>OLII01000065.1_pt1 | contig 36341 bp, 30 predicted proteins | sample 1609481 | NCBI WGS metagenome assembly OLII01 (sample SAMN05416859, study PRJEB24817) | seawater metagenome | isolation source: Sea water | place: Canada:Atlantic | collected 2013-11 | reverse complement strand
GAGATCTAGTACGGTCTCGTGGGCTCGGAGATGTGTATAAGAGACAGGCTGTGGGATGTTTATCAAGTGCGTGTAGGAACTGGCCGACCTCTTCGCCGGCAAGGCCGGCTCCCACAGGGGACGGCCTTGCCGGCGGAGGGTGTTACAGCGGCTCCAGCTTGGCGTAGCCAAGCATCAGCCACTTGCTGCCTTCGGCAAAGTTCACCTGCACCCGCGCCTGGGCACCGGCGCCCTCGAAATTGAGGATTACGCCCTCGCCAAACACCGCGTGCTGCACGCGCTGGCCGAGGTTGAACGCGGTTTCGGGGATGTTCGCCGCACCGAACAGGCTGCTCGAATTCTGTTTCTGACCCGAGCCGAACGGCCGGCTGACGCTGTTGGACAAGCGCACTTCCTGCACCAGCCCCGCAGGGATCTCACGCACGAATCGCGACACCTTGTTGTAGGTTTCGCTGCCGTACAGGCGGCGGGTCTCGGCGTAGGTCATCACCAGCTGCTGCATGGCGCGGGTAATGCCCACATAGGCCAGGCGACGTTCCTCTTCCAGGCGGCCGGGCTCTTCCAGGCTCATCTTGTGCGGGAACAGGCCCTCTTCCATGCCCACCAGGAACACGTGGGGGAACTCCAGGCCCTTGGCGCTGTGCAGGGTCATCAGCTGGATGCTGTCTTCGTGTTCCTCGGCCTGGGCATCCCCGGCCTCGAGGGAGGCGTGGCCCAGGAACGCAGCCAGCGGCGACAGCTCGGCGTCTTCCTCGGCGCTTTCGAAGTTGCGCGCGGCGCTGACCAGTTCTTCAAGGTTTTCTACCCGTGCCTGGCCCTTTTCACCCTTTTCTTCCTGGTGATAGATGATCAGCCCGGACTGCTCGATCACGGTCTGGGTCATCAGGTGCAACGGCATGTCCATGACCTTGGCCGAGAGGTTCTCGATCAGCTCGATGAACGCGGCCAGGGCGCTGGCGGCGCGGCCCTTGAGGCCCTTGTTGGCGATCAGCAGGCTCATCGACTCCCACATCGATACCTGGGCGTGACGGGCGTGTTCGCGAATCGCCTCCACGGTCTTCTCGCCGATGCCGCGCGGCGGCACGTTGATCACCCGCTCCAGCGCCGCGTCATTGCCACGCCCTTCAAGCAGGCGCAGGTAGGCCATGGCGTTCTTGATCTCGGAGCGTTCGAAGAAGCGCTGACCACCATAGATGCGGTACGGGATGCGCTCGCGCAGCAGGGCTTCCTCGAGCACCCGCGACTGGGCGTTGGAGCGGTACAGGATGGCGATGTCGCTGCGCGCCATGCCGGTCTTGAGCGCGCTCTCGATGGTCTCGACCACATAGCGCGCTTCGTCGTGTTCGTTGAAGGCGGCGTACAGGCTCAGCGGTTCGCCGTCGCCGCCGTCGGTCCACAGCTCCTTGCCCAGGCGATCACTGTTGTTGGCGATCAGGGCGTTGGCCGCCTTGAGGATGCCGGCGGTGGAGCGGTAGTTCTGCTCCAGGCGGATCATCTGGGTGTCGGGGAAGTCGGCACTGTACTGGTGGATGTTCTCGATCTTGGCGCCGCGCCAGCCATAGATGGACTGGTCGTCGTCGCCCACCACCATCAGGCTGTCACCGCCCTGGGCCAGCAGGCGCAACCAGGCGTACTGCACGGCGTTGGTGTCCTGGAACTCGTCCACCAGCAGGTGGCGGAAGCGCCGCTGGTAGTGTTGCAGCAGGCCCGGGTTGTCGCGCCACAGGTCCAGCGCGCGCAGCAGCAGTTCGGAGAAGTCGATCACGCCGGCGCGCTGGCAGGCTGCCTCGTAGGCCTCGTAGATGCTGCGCATGGTGCCCAGGAACAGGTCGCCGCTGGCCTGGATGTGCTGCGGGCGCAGCCCTTCGTCCTTCTGCCCGTTGATGAACCACTGAGCCTGGCGTACCGGCCAGCGCTGTTCGTCCAGGCCCAGCTCGCGGATCACCCGCTTGACCAGGCGTTGCTGGTCATCGCTGTCGAGGATCTGGAAGTTCTGGTTCAGCCCCGCTTCCTGCCAGTGGGCACGCAACAGGCGGTGCGCCAGGCCGTGGAAGGTACCCACCCACATGCCGGCCGGGTTGATGCCCATCAACTGCTCGATGCGCTGGCGCATCTCGGCGGCGGCCTTGTTGGTGAAGGTCACCGACAGCACCGAATGGGGTGAGGCCTGCTCGACCTGGATCAACCAGGCGATACGGTGCACCAGCACTCGGGTCTTACCGGAGCCGGCACCGGCCAGAACCAACTGGCGACCAAGCGGGGCCGCTACGGCCTGGCGTTGGGCGTCGTTGAGGGAGTTCAACAGGAGGGAGAGGTCATCGCGCATCCGGCCATTTTAGGGGCGCAAGCGAGCCGGGGGCAAACCCATGGTGGAAAAAGATCGCCCAAGGCGCCGCCCGCTCATCGGTCGCGCCCCTTGGCCCGCGTGCTTGAGGGCTCGGCACTGAAACCAGGTTCCATAATTGCCACGCACAATTTATGACCCAGAGCAGTTTGGCCCAGGCGCCTGCTTGTGTATGCTCCGTGCTCGTTCGAGGCTCACCATTACAAGAACATTGCCTATGACCTTCGCATCTGCCTCCGTCAGCGTGCCGCTGGAAGCGCGCCGCGGTATTCGCAAACAGTTCGCCACGCAACTGGCCGTCGAGCGTACCCGTCTGTTGTACCAGGGCTCGTTGCTGCCCACCCTGTTCATGCTGCTAACGGCCTGGTGTGTGCCTGGCTGCTGTGGAGCCCGCAGCGCTACCTGCTGGTCAGTGTGTGGATCGTCTGGTTGATGGCGCTGGTAGCGCTGCGGGTCATTCAGGTGGCGGCCTTCGACGCGGCGATGCCCGATCGACAGGTGCAACCGACCTGGTGGCGCATGTTCCTGCTCGGTTCGGCCTTCAGCGGCCTGACCCTGGCCAGCGCGGCGATTGCCCTGGTGCCTGTGGATAACTTCGTGCAACAAGCCTGGGTCTTCGGCTTGCTGGGGGCCGCGACCCTGTCGGCGAGTGTGGCCTACGCGGTCAGCCTGCCGGCGTTCCTGAGTTTCACCTTGCCGTGCCTGCTGCCGCCGATCGCGTTCCTGTTCTGGCGCGGTGACGAGCAGCAGCAGGGCTGGGGTTGGCTGGGGCTGATCCTGCTCGGCGCGTTGATGGTGGTGGCCTGGCAGGTCAATCGGCTGATCGAGGGGGGCCTGTTGCGCCGCTTTCAGAACCAGGCGCTGATCGAGCACCTGCAGGCCGCGCAGGCGCGCAGCGAGCGGCTCAACAAGGCCCTGGCGACCGAGGTCGAGCAGCGTCGGCTGATCGAGGAGCAACTGCGTCAGGCCCAGGCCGGGCTGGAATCGAGGGTGGCGCAGCGCAGCCAGGAGCTGGACCGCGCCAACCAGGCCCTGAGCAAGAGCGAGCAGCGCCTGGCCCTGGCGCTGGAAGCCAGTGAGCTGGGGCTGTGGGACTGGAATCTGGAAACCGACGAGGTGCATCACACCCAATTGCACGAACTGTTCGGCCTGAACCCGGAGCAGGTGCGGGCGGTGCAGGCGCACCTCAAGCCGCGCCTGCACCCGGATGACGTGCCGGCGCTCAAGCGCGCCCTGGTCGACCACCTCAAGGGGCGCACCGACGATTACCGTATCGAGTACCGCTTCCGCCACGCCCAGGGCCACTGGTGCTGGATCGAGGACCGCGGCCGCGCGGTGGAGCGCGATGCCGCCGGGCGGGTGGTGCGCATGCTCGGCACCCGGCGCGACGTGAGCGCGCGCAAGGCCCAGCAGGAACAGCAACGCCTGGCCGCAACCGTATTCGAGGCGGCCAGCGAAGGCATCGCGATCATGGGGCCGGACTATGCCGTACTGGCCGCCAACCAGGCGTTCTGCCACATGACCGGCTACGTGCGCGAAGAACTGCTGGGGCGCAATGCGCTGGAGCTGCCATGCAGCCGCGACGCTCGCCGGCACTACGGTGCCATCGACCAGGCCCTGGCGCAGCAGGGGCGCTGGGAAGGCGAGCTGGTTGAGGCGCGCAAGAGCGGGGAACTCTACCCGCAGTGGCTGCAACTGACCGGCGTGACGGATGCGCGTGGCCAGGTCGGCACCATCGTGGGTTTCTTCACCGACCTGTCGGCACGCCGCGAGTCCGAAGAGCGCCTGCGGTACCTGGCGCACTACGACGAACTGACCGGCCTGGCCAACCGCGCGCTGTTCCGCCTGCGTCTGCATGAAGCCGGCCAGCGCCTGCGTGGCAGCGGTCGCAGCCTGGCGCTGCTGCACATCGACCTGGACCGCTTCAAGCTGCTCAACGACAGCCTGGGCCACGAGCTGGCCGACCGGCTGCTCAAGACCATGGCCCAGCGCATCGGCAACGCAGTGCCCGAGGCCGATACCGTGGCGCGTCTGTCCGGTGACGAGTTCGTGGTGCTGTTCGACGGCTATTCACACCTGTCCAGCCTGGTGCGGGTGGCGACGCGCCTGCTGGACAAGCTGCGCGTGCCGCTGCGTGTCGACGGGCACGAGCTGGTGATCAGCGCTTCAGTGGGGGTCAGTCTGCTGCCCGATGCCAGCCTGGATGTCAGCACCCTGGTGAGCCAGGCCAACATGGCCATGCAGCACGCCAAGCACCTCGGCGGCGACGGGGTCCAGTTCTACACCGAGAGCCTGCAGGCCAGCACCCTGGAGCGCCTGCAACTGGAGAACCAGCTGCGCAAGGCCATCGAAGAACGCCAGCTGGAGGTCTATTACCAGCCCAAGCTGTGCCTGACCAGCGGCCGCCTGCAGGCTGCCGAGGCCCTGGTGCGCTGGCATCACCCACAGGTGGGCATGGTGCCACCGGGCGACTTCATCGGCCTGGCCGAAGAGACCGGGCTGATCGCGCCGATGGGCGAGTTCGTGTTGCGCCAGGCGTGCTGGCAGGCCTGTGAATGGCAACGGCAGGGGCTGGCGCCGATTCGCGTGTCGGTGAACCTGTCGGTGTATCAGTTGCGCCAGGGCAAGCTGGTCAGCCTGGTGCGTCAGGTGCTGGAAGACAGCGGCCTGGCACCGCACCTGCTGGAGCTGGAGCTGACCGAAAGCCAGTTGCTCGACAGCGTGGAGCACATCATCGCGACCTTTCATCAGTTGCATGAACTGGGGGTCAAGCTGGCCATCGACGATTTCGGCACCGGCTATTCGTCGCTCAGCTACCTCAAGCGTTTTCCGGTGAATTACGTGAAGATCGACCAGACCTTCATCCGTGGCCTGCACGAAGGCAGCGAGGACGCCGCAATCACCCGTGCGATCATTGTCATGGCCCACAGCCTGGGCCTGCAGGTGGTGGCCGAAGGGGTGGAAACCCAGGAGCAGTTGGCGTTTCTGCGCGAGCAGGGCTGCGATGAGGTGCAGGGCTACCTGATCAGCCGGCCGGTGGAGGCCGACAGCCTGGCCGCCTTGCTGCGTGAAGATCGGCGCTGGTAGCCCCACGGCCAGGGCCCCGATCAACGGGGCCCTGGCGTTGTAACAAGTCGAAGCCTGCCGGTCAGTGAGTGACCAGGATCTCCTCCAGGCTCACCAGCAGTTTGCCGTCGTGGAAAATATCCACTTTCGGGATGTTGCTGTGGTCGCCGTCCATTTCGAAACAGACCGCACGTTCGGTGATCACCTGGGCAGCCAGGGCGTCCACATTCTCCAGCTTCAGTTCCAGCGCCAGGGCGTGCGATTTGTCCTGGATGGCGCGTTTCACCAGCACCGGCACGATGGCCGAGGTGGCGACTTCCACGGTGCCATACACTCGAAACCTGGCGTTGCCCGGCATCTTGTCGTTCTGCGCGATCCAGCCTTTTGTTTTCAGGGACATTCCTTTGTACTCCATTCGATGGTGGGTGGGATGTTGCGTGCCCACTATCGAACAGCGCGGCTGCACCCGGCAGCCGGAAAGCTTTCAACCGTGCCAGGCGCGTCCCTGGTGAGCCAGCAGGCTATGGGCCTGGTCCGGGCCATTGGAGCCGGCCGGGTAAGGGCGCGGGGCCTGGAAGTGCTCCTGCCAGCCAGTCAGGATCGGGTCGATCCAGGCCCATGCGGCCTCCACTTCGTCGCGGCGCATGAACAGGGTCGAGTCGCCGTCCAGAACATCCAGCAGCAGGCGTTCGTAGGCGTCCCAGCGTCGTGCCTGGCCGAACACCTGGGCCAGGTTCAGGTTCAGTTCCACCGGCTCCAGGCGCATGCCCTTGCCCGGTGCCTTGGTCATCATCTGCAGGCTGATGCGCTCGTCGGGCTGCAGCTGGATCAGCAACTGGTTGGCCTGGTCGCCGTCGAACAGGCGATGGGGCACCGGCTTGAACTGGATGACGATCTGCGAGGAGCGTTTGGCCATGCGCTTGCCGGTACGCAGGTAGAAGGGCACGCCGGCCCAGCGCCAGTTGTTGATGTGGGCTTCGACGGCGACGAAGGTTTCGGTATCGCTGTCGTTGTCCACGTCCTTCTCGAAGTAGTAGGCCGGAACCTCCTGCCCGCCGATCTTGCCGGCGCTGTACTGGCCGCGCACGGTCTTGTCCTGCACGTCCTGCCCGGTGATGGGTTTGAGGGCCTTGAGGATCTTGACCTTTTCATCGCGCACCGCCTCGGCCTCGAACTGCGCAGGTGGCTCCATGGCTACCAGGCAGAGCAGTTGCAGCAGGTGGTTCTGCAGCATGTCGCGGGTGGCGCCGGCACGGTCGTAGTAGCCGCCGCGGTTTTCCACGCCGAGGGTTTCGCACACGCTGATCTGCACGTGGTCCACCTGGTTGGTGCGCCACACCGGCTCCAGCAGCGCGTTGGCGAAGCGCAATGCCATGAGGTTCTGCACCGTCTCCTTGCCCAGGTAGTGGTCGATGCGAAACACCTGGGATTCGGCGAATACCGCGCCGATGGCGCTGTTGATCGTGGTGGCGGACTCCAGCGAGTGGCCGATGGGTTTTTCCAGCACGATACGCGCTTCGCTGTCGACCAGCCCGGCCACCTGCAGGTGGGTGGCGATGGGCACGAACAGGTTGGGTGCGGTGGCCAGGTAGTAGACCCGCGTCAGCCCGCCGGGCTCGCCCAGAAAGCGGGTGAGGCGGCCGAAATCGGCGCTCTGCATGGCGTCCATGGAGAAGTAGTCCAGGCGCGTGGAAAAGCGGTGCCACACCTCGTCGCTGAAGTCCTGGGGCACGATCTGGGCGCGGCAGCGGCGTTCGACCAGCTTGAGAAATTCAATCCGTGGCAAGGGCCGGCGGGCCAGGGCGATGATCCGCACGGCGTTGTGCAGACGGCCTTCGCGAAACAGGTGGTAGAGCGCTGGAAGCAGTTTGTTCAGGGCCAGATCGCCGGTGCCGCCGAACACCAGAATGTCGCACGGGATAGTCAATGCCACCACTCTCCAAGATCGTTTAGCTGGGCGGGTCGCCGGTCATGTAGTATAACTACAAGAAAGCTACAACCCGGTCAGCCGATCATAACCGAGTCCTGCCCTTGAATCTGTTGCAACACATCGCCCAGTCGCGCCATCTGCTACGCAAATCGGAACTGAAGGTTGCCGATCACGTATTGCTCGATCCAGCGGCTGTCATGCATAGCTCCATGGCTGATCTGGCGCACAGCGTCGGGATCAGCGAGCCGACCATCGTGCGTTTCTGCCGGGCGATCGGTTGCACCGGTTTCCAGGACCTCAAGCTCAAGCTGGCGCAAAGCCTGGCGGCGGGTGCGAGCTTCGGTCAGTTCGCGATTCATGAAGACGATTCGGTAGCCGACTACAGCCTGAAGATCTTCGACACCACCCTGCACACCCTGATGGAAGTGCGCGAGCACCTCGATGCCCAGGCATTGCAGCGCGCCGTGACGGCCATGGCCCAGGCGCAGCGCGTGGAGTTCTACGGGTTTGGTGCATCGGGTGCGGTGGCTGCCGATGCCCAGCACAAGTTCTTCCGCCTGTTGCTGACGGCAGCGGCGTATTCCGACCCGCACATGCAGGCGATGTCGGCGGTCACCCTCAAGCCGGGTGACGTAGCGATCTGCATTTCCCAGTCAGGGCGTTCCAAGGACCTGCTGATCACTGCCAACCTGGTGCGTGAAAGCGGTGCGACGCTGATCACCCTGTGCCCGAGCCAGACCCCGCTGGCCGAACTGTCCACGGTCAACCTGGCCATCGACGTGCATGAAGACACCGAAATCTACACTCCGCTGACCTCGCGTATCGCCCACCTGGTGGTGATCGACGTGCTGGCCATGGGCGTTGCCATGGCGCGCGGGCCGAGCCTGGTCAACCACCTCAAGAGCGTCAAGCGCAGCTTGCGCAGCCTGCGCCTGTCGCCCAAGTCGATCAAGGCGATGGACGACTGATCGTCTTGCACCGCCCGAGCTGACACCTTCGCTGGCTTGCCAGCGAAGGGCAGCACCGCATACCACGCCTGATTGTTCATGCTTTTGTAACCCTCCCGCCGCCAAACCGTAACCCCGCCCGGGCACGCTGAAACTCCCCGCAATCGACCAGGGAGACACGCAATGGCTCGTGAATTCGATGGCTCGCACCAACCTACCGCCAAGTCCCGCAAGCAGCAGGAAAAGGATCAGCGCCGCATGGAGTTTCGCCGCGCGATCGAAAGCTATTCCGAGCAGCGCCAATTGCTGCAGGACATCGCCGACTACCCCGAACTGCACGCTGTCAGCGTATGGCAGGTGTCAGCGGCAACGTCCCCGAGAAACGCTCAACAAGCGCGCTGATCTGCGCACGTTCGCTGCGGATGAACGCAACAAAGGCCAGGGCCACCGGCGACTGCCGCTTGGCCTTGGCCTGCACCACGCACCAGCTGCGATACAGCGGCAGCTCCTCTACCGGCAGCTCGCGCAGCACCCCGGTGGCCAGTTCCATGTTCAGTGCATGCCGGGTCAAAAGGGCGATGCCAAGGCCTGCGATCACGCATTCGCGCTGGGCGTCGGCCGATGCCACTTCCAGGGTCTGGGTGAAGTGCACGCGCTTTTCCTTGAAGTACTCCTCGCACGCCTTGCGCGTGCCCGAACCCTGTTCGCGCACCAGCAGCGTATGCGGCTCCAGGTCCTGCAGGCGCAGGCTGTCGAGCGTGCACAGCGGGTGATCGGGCGGGGCCACGGCCACGATCGGGTTGTTCAGGAAGGGCAAAAACTCCAGGCTCATGTCCTGCGGCACCATCGACATGATGATCAGGTCGTCGCGGTTGTCCGACAGGCGCCGGATGGCCTGGGCGCGGTTGACCACGGTGAGGGTCAGGTTGACCTCCGGGTGCAGGCGCTTGAAGGCGGCGAACAGGTGCGGCACGAAGTACTTGGCGCTCGATTCCACCGCCAGCTTGAGCTGGCCCTGCAGCGAGCCCTGCATGTCCGACAGCTGCATGTCGAGGCTCTCCAGGCGTCCGAAGATGTCCCGGCTGGCGCGCTGCAGCGCCTCGGCGGCCTCGGTGAGGTAGAGCTTCTTGCCGACGTACTCGAACAGCGGCTGGCCTACCAGTTCTTCGAGCTGGCGGATCTGTAGACTAACGGCGGGTTGCGTCAGCGACATCTCCTCGGCGGCCCGGCTGTAGGAACGCAAATCACACACTTCATTGAAGATCTGCAATTGACGCAATGTCATACGCATCAATGACTTACGCATTTTTCCCGTCGCCTCGGCAAAACCCTGTTACGGCACTATAAGCAATTGCTAATGCTGCCCCTAACAAATATTGATTTTTGTTTATTCACGTTCGGCGCTAGGGTGATTATACGACTGGCCAGCGACGTCTGGTCACGCGCCGACCGGTACTGCCGGTTCGTTTGTTACCAACGGCTTTGGGAAGACTCCAGTGATAAAAAAAATCCTGATCGCCAACCGGGGTGAAATCGCAGTACGCATCGTGCGTGCCTGCGCCGAGATGGGCATTCGCTCGGTGGCGATCTATTCCGACGCCGACCGTCACGCCCTGCACGTAAAGCGTGCGGACGAGGCCCATAGCATCGGTGCCGAACCCCTGGCCGGTTATCTCAACCCGCGCAAGCTGGTGAACCTGGCAGTGGAAACCGGCTGCGATGCGTTGCACCCGGGCTATGGTTTTCTGTCGGAGAACGCGGAGCTGGCGGACATCTGCGCCGAACGCGGGATCAAGTTCATCGGCCCGGCCGCCGAAGTCATTCGCCGCATGGGCGACAAGACCGAGGCGCGGCGCAGCATGATCAAGGCCGGCGTACCGGTCACCCCGGGCACCGAAGGCAACGTGGCCGACATCCACGAAGCCCTGGAAGAGGGCGACCGCATCGGTTACCCGGTTATGCTCAAGGCCACTTCCGGCGGCGGCGGGCGCGGCATTCGTCGCTGCAACAGCCGCGAAGAACTCGAGCAGGCCTTTCCGCGGGTGATTTCCGAAGCCACCAAGGCATTCGGTTCGGCCGAGGTGTTCCTGGAAAAATGCATCGTCAACCCCAAGCACATCGAGGCGCAGATCCTGGGTGACAGCTTCGGCAACGTGGTGCACCTGTTCGAGCGCGACTGCTCTATCCAGCGCCGCAACCAGAAGCTCATCGAGATCGCCCCCAGCCCGCAGCTGACCCCAGAACAGCGCGCCTACATCGGCGACCTGTCGGTGCGCGCGGCCAAGGCCGTGGGCTACGAGAATGCCGGTACCGTGGAGTTCCTGCTCGCCGATGGCGAGGTGTACTTCATGGAAATGAACACCCGGGTGCAGGTGGAGCACACCATCACCGAGGAAATCACCGGTATCGACATCGTTCGCGAACAGATCCGCATCGCCTCGGGCCTGCCGCTGTCGGTCAAGCAGGAAGACATCCAGCACCGCGGCTTCGCGTTGCAGTTCCGGATCAATGCAGAAGACCCGAAAAACAACTTTCTGCCCAGCTTCGGCAAGATCACCCGCTACTACGCCCCCGGCGGCCCGGGCGTACGCACCGACACGGCGATCTACACCGGCTACACCATCCCGCCGTTCTACGACTCGATGTGCCTGAAGCTGGTGGTCTGGGCGCTGACCTGGGAAGAAGCCATGGACCGCGGCCTGCGGGCCCTGGACGACATGCGCCTGCAGGGGGTCAAGACCACCGCCGCGTACTACCAGGAAATCCTGCGCAACCCGGAATTCCGTAGCGGCCAGTTCAACACCAGCTTCGTTGAAAGCCACCCCGAACTGACCAACTACTCGATCAAGCGCAAACCCGAAGAGCTGGCCCTGGCCATCGCCGCCGCCATCGCCGCCCACGCAGGCCTGTGAGGAACCCTACAATGTCCAAGAAAATTTTCGTAACCGACACGATCCTGCGCGACGCCCACCAATCGCTGCTGGCCACCCGCATGCGCACCGACGACATGCTGCCGATCTGCGACAAGCTCGACAAGGTGGGCTACTGGTCGCTGGAAGTGTGGGGCGGCGCGACCTTCGACGCCTGCGTGCGCTTCCTCAAGGAAGACCCGTGGGAGCGCCTGCGCAAGCTGCGCGCAGCACTGCCCAACACCCGTCTGCAGATGCTGCTGCGCGGCCAGAACCTGCTTGGCTACCGGCACTACAGCGATGACGTGGTCAAGGCCTTCGTGGCCAAGGCAGCAGTCAACGGCATCGATGTGTTCCGCATCTTCGATGCCATGAACGACGTGCGAAACCTGCGCGTGGCCATCGAGGCCGTGAAGGCGGCCGGCAAGCATGCCCAGGGCACCATCGCCTACACCACCAGCCCGGTGCACACCATCGAGGCGTTCGTGGCCCAGGCCAAGCAGATGGAAGCCATGGGCTGCGACTCCATCGCGATCAAGGACATGGCCGGGCTGCTGACCCCCTACGCCACCGGCGAGCTGGTCAAGGCACTCAAGGCCGAGCAGTCGCTGCCGGTGTTCATCCACAGCCACGACACGGCCGGCCTGGCCGCGATGTGCCAGCTCAAGGCCATCGAGAACGGTGCCGACCATATCGACACCGCCATCTCCAGCTTCGCCTGGGGCACCAGCCACCCGGGCACCGAATCGATGGTTGCAGCGCTCAAGGGCAGTGAGTTCGATACCGGCCTGGACCTGCAACTGCTGCAGGAGATCGGCCTGTACTTCTATGCCGTGCGCAAGAAGTACCACCAGTTCGAAAGCGAGTTCACCGCCGTGGATACCCGCGTGCAGGTCAACCAGGTACCGGGCGGGATGATTTCCAACCTGGCCAACCAGCTCAAGGAGCAGGGTGCGCTCAACCGCATGAACGAAGTGCTGGCCGAGATCCCGCGGGTGCGTGAAGACCTCGGCTTCCCGCCGCTGGTCACGCCCACCTCGCAGATCGTCGGCACCCAGGCGTTCTTCAACGTGCTGGCCGGCGAGCGCTACAAGACCATCACCAACGAGGTGAAGCTGTACCTGCAGGGTGGCTACGGCAAGGCACCGGGGGTGGTCGACGAGAAGCTGCGTCGCCAGGCCATCGGCAGCGAAGACGTCATCGACGTGCGCCCCGCCGACCTGCTCAAGCCCGAGATGACCAAGCTGCGTGCCGACATCGGCAGCCTGGCCAAGTCCGAAGAAGACGTGCTGACCTTCGCCATGTTCCCGGACATCGGGCGCAAGTTCCTTGAAGAGCGTGAAGCCGGCAGCCTGACCCCTGAAGTGCTGCTGCCGATTCCGGAAGCCGGCGCGGTGGCCTCGGCCGGTGGCGAAGGCGTACCAACCGAGTTCGTGATCGACGTGCACGGCGAGACCTACCGCGTGGATATCACCGGTGTGGGCGTCAAGGCCGAAGGCAAGCGCCACTTCTACCTGTCCATCGACGGCATGCCGGAAGAGGTGGTGTTCGAGCCGCTCAACGAATTCGTCGGCGGTGGCAGCAGCAAGCGCAAGCAGGCCAGCGAGCCGGGCCATGTGAGCACCACCATGCCGGGCAACATCGTCGATGTGCTGGTCAAGCAGGGCGACACGGTCAAGGCCGGCCAGGCGGTGCTGATCACCGAAGCGATGAAGATGGAAACCGAGGTGCAATCGGCCATCGCCGGCAAGGTTGCAGCCATACACGTGGCCAAGGGCGACCGGGTCAACCCGGGCGAGATCCTGATCGAGATCGAAGGCTGATTCAGGCCTTCATCTGCAAGCGGTTAACCTCTGGGGAGCGAATTGCTCCCCTTTTTTTATCTTCTGTTGGATACGCCCGCTTCGGGTACCCGCCTCACGCACCCGTACGGCACGCTTCCAGCGTCTTGAGCTGACCCTCTGGGCGCTGGTTGTCCTCGCTCAGCCAGCGTTCGAAACCAGCGGCAATGGCCGGCCATTCGTCATCGGTGATGGAGTACCAGGCCGTGTCGCGGTTGTGGTCCTTGGTCACCATGTGCTTGCGAAACACCCCTTCGAAGGTGAACCCGAAACGCTCGGCCGCGCGCTTGGAGCGGGCATTGTCGTTGTTGCACTTCCATTCCAGTCGCCGGTTGCCCAGGGCGAAGGCCTGCTTGCCCAGCAGGTAGATGGCCTCGGTGCCCTTGGGCGTGCGCTGCATGGCCGCGCCGAAGGCAATGTGGCCGATCTCGATACGGCCCTGCTCGGGCACGATCGACATCAGGCTGAGGATACCCTGGGTCTGCCCGCTGGCCAGGTCGATCACGCTGTAGAACAGCGGGTCGCTGCTGGCGGCGTTGCTGTCTAGCCAGTGGTCGAAGTCTTCGCGCTCGGTGAATGGTCCGTAGGCCAGGTACTTCCACAGTGTCTGGTCGGCCTCGGGGCCCTGGAAACCCGCCCACAGGTGCTCGCGGTCGCGGCGCGGGTCGAGTTTTTCCAGGCGGATGAAGCGCCCGACCAGCGGGACAGGCTGCGGGGCCTTGGCCGGCCGCCAGTTCAACGGTGTGCTCATGGTGGCTTCTCCGATTACAGGGCTTTGCGGAACTGGATGAAACCTGGCCGTTCGGCCACCTGTTCATACAGCGAAATACCGGTGGCGTTGGTTTCATGGGTCAGCCAGTGCACCTTGGTGCAGCCGGCCTGGCGCGCCGTGTCGTACACCAGCTCGATCAGCTGGCGGCCCACGCCCTTGCCGCGCTGGTTGGCGTCGACATACAGATCCTGCAGGTAGCAGGCGTTTTCCACCGTCCAGTTGGAGCGGTGGTAGATCCAGTGCACCATGCCCACCGCCTTGCCATCGACCCAGGCCAGCGCAGCGTTGGTCGGCTCCCTGGTGTCGAGCATGCGCTGCCAGGTCACGGCACTGACCGCCTCATCGATGCGGGTCTCATAGAAACGCTGGTAGGCCTGCCACAGCGGCAGCCAGGCGGCGTGGTCATCGGCGGTCACGGGGCGCAGGGTCACGGTAGACATCGAAGGATCCTTGTGTGCGATACAGGGGGTTGGCGAATGGCCCCATCCTAGGCAGGCTATTGGCTTATGGTAAGAGCCATTTCCGGCTTATTTGGTAGGTCCAATTTCATGAGCGAACGTAGCGTTGTCTTGCCCTTCGACCCCACCGGCATCGTGCTGGACCGTCGTCAGGGGCTCAGTCGCCAGTTGTACCAGGCGCTGCGCCAGCGCGTGCTGGACGGGCGCCTGGGTAGCGGCACGCGTCTTCCCGCCTCCCGCGACATGGCCGCAGCGCTGGCCGTCTCACGTAACAGCGTAGTTCGTGCCTACGACCAGCTGTATGCCGAAGGCTATATCGAAAGCCGGGTGGGCGATGGTACCTACGTCAGTCAGCTGCCAAAACTATCCACAAAACTGTCCACAGGGTTATCCCTGGGTTTTTCCACAGGGTTATCCACAAAAACGGGTGATTGCACTGAGGATTTATCCAGTAAAGTTATCCACACGGACGTGCTGGAGCGCCTGGAAAACAATCATTTATCCGTGCATGAGCCTCGTGCGCCGCGGGCTTTTCAGGTTGGCATACCGGCCTTCGACCTGTTCCCCTTCGAGGTGTGGGCCAAGCTGCAGGCGGGTTTCTGGCGAAATCCCGACCCGGCGTCACTCGGTTACGGCGACCCGGCCGGAGAACCGCTGCTGCGCGAGCTGATTGCCACCTACCTGCGTCGCTCCCGTGGGTTGTCCTGCGTGGCTGAACAAATTGTGATCACCAGTGGTGCGCAGCAGGCAATCAGCCTTTGTGCACAGCTGCTGCTGGCGCCCGGTGACGGTGTGGCTGTGGAAAACCCCGGCTATCGTGCGGCGGGTAAAGCCTTCGCCATGGCGGGCGCGAAGGTGCATGGCGTGGGGGTGGATCACGACGGGTTGCAGTGCGCTGCCCTGGCCCAGTTGCCCAACTGTCGCCTGAGCTACGTTACCCCCGCGCATCAGTACCCCACCGGCGTCACCCTGAGCCTGGCGCGGCGTCTGGAACTGCTGGCCTGGGCCGAGCGCAACGACAGCTGGATCATCGAGGACGACTACGACGGCGAGTACCGCTACAGCGGCGCGCCGCTGGCCCCGCTGGCAGCCCTGGACCGCAGCGGACGGGTGCTGTATGTCGGCACCTTCGGCAAGGTGGCCTTCCCGGCGCTGCGTCTGGGCTACCTTGTGCTGCCGGCCCGGCTGGTGGAGGCATTCGCGCGCTTTCGGGCGTTGGCGGTGCGCCATTCCGAGGTCGGCACACAGGCGGTGATGGCGCAGTTCATGGCCAAAGGGCACTTCCAGCGTCATATCCGGCGCATGCGCCGCGCGGCGTTGAGCCGGCGCAATGCGCTGCTGGCCGGCTGGCCGAAGGCTGTGGCGGGGCTGGGAGCCTTGCCGGAGGTGGCGGCGGGCCTGCACCTGAAGATCGACGTGCACAGCCAGGCGCGCGAACGGGAGCTGATCGCCCGTGCCGCAGCGGTGGGTGTCGAACTCAATGCGCTGAGTGATTACTGGTTGCCCGACACGCTGCTGCCTGTGGATAAGCGTGCCGGACTGGTGCTGGGGTTCGCGGCCGTGAACGAGGCCGCGATTGCCCAGGCCCTGGCACGCCTTGCAGGTGCCTGGGCCGACTGAGCCTAGCCTTGACGGGCGCGCTCGAAGCCCTCGAGCACGTTGACCGCGTTGACGCCGATTTCGGCCACGGCATAGCCACCTTCCATGATGAACAGGGTCGGCTTGCCCAACTGCGCGATACGCTCGCCCATGGCCAGGTAGTCGGGGCTGTCGAGCTTGAATTGCGAGATCGGGTCGTCCTTGAAGGTGTCCACGCCCAGCGAGATCACCAGCACTTCGGGGTCATACGCGCCGATGCGTTCGCAGGCTTCGTCCAGCGCGCCGCGCCAGGTGGCCCAGTCGCTGCCTGCCGGCAGCGGGTAGTTGAAGTTGCAGCCCAGCCCGTCGCCTTCGCCGTGCTCGTCGGCATAGCCGAGGAAGAACGGGAATTCGGCCTGCGGGTCGCCATGGATCGAGGCGAACAGCACGTCGTTGCGCGCGTAGAAGATCTGCTGGGTACCGTTGCCGTGGTGGTAGTCCACATCCAGGATCGCCACGCGCTGGCGACCGTGGTCGATGAAGGCCTGGGCGGCGATCGCGGCGTTGTTCAGATAGCAGTAGCCCCCCATCACGTCGCTGGCGGCATGATGCCCCGGTGGCCGGCACAGGGCGAAGGCGCTGTGGGCACCGGCCTGCACCGCCGCCTGTGCGGTCAGGGCAACCTGCGCCGAGCTGTAGGCGGCCTGCCAGGTGCCGGCGGTGATCGGTGCACCGGCGTCGAAGCTGTAATAGCCCAGCTCGCCATGCAGGCCGCTGGGTTTGACCTGGCGCAGGCTGCGCGCTGGCCAGGTGAACGGCAGCAGGTCGCCGTCATGGCCCAGTGCGCTCCAGCGCTGCCAGGCGCCCTGGAAGAAGTCCAGGTAGTCGGCGCTGTGCACGCGCAGCAGCGGTGCGCGGCCAAAATCGGTAGGGCCTTCGACGGGCCCCAGGGCCTGGGCCTTGACCCGCTCGAGCACATGGTCGGCACGCGAGGGCATTTCGAAGCAGGGCATCAACTGCCCGTCGATCAGCTCGCAGCGGCCGTGGTGCAGGCGATGGTCATCGGAATAGATCGTCAGCATTTTTTGTTCTCCGGGTTTACTGGCGTGGCCCCATTGTCGAGAGGTACGCCCACCGGCAGAACGGCGCAAACGGCCAAAAGGGGATCGATATGGCCAACACGGTTGTCCGCATTTCGCCCCCTCGCGGTGCATGCACGTGTTTCAGGCGCGAAAATGGCTCGGTGCCACGCCGCTCCAGCGCAGGAAGGCGTGTCGGAAGCTGGCCGGCTCGCTGAAGCCCAGCACCTCGGCGATGCGGTAGATCGGCAGCTCGTCCTCGGCCAGCAACTGCTTGGCCCGTTCGAAGCGCAGCTCATCGAGTAGTTGTTGATAACTGCTGCCCAGCTCGTGCAGGTGGCGACGCAGGGTGCGTGACGAACAACTCATCTGCCGCGCCAGGCCCTCGAGGCCTGGTGGTGCCTCCAACTGCTGCTGCAGCAGCTGGCGAATGCGCCCGAGCCAGGCCTGGCGCCCGGTGAATTCCAGGTTCTGCCGGCGGCAGCGTTCGCTCATCGCACGGTGGGTGATCGGGTCGGCCAGGGGCAGGGCCCGGGCCAGCCAGTGGCGTTCGAAGGCGAAGGCATTGTCGCTTGCGCCGAACTGCAGCGGGCAGTCGAAAGGCGCGCTGTAGAGCGCCTGGTAATCCGGGGCAGGGTGAGCGAAACGCGCGCCCAGCAAGGGCAGCGGCTGGCCGAGCAGGTCGTTGCAGATGACCTTGAGCGACGTCAGGCAGAACTCGGCATTGAACGCCGCAAGCTCTGGGGCCTGGCCGTAGTCGCTGGCGCTGAACCAGACCCGCTCGCCGTCCTCGATCAGGCGCAGCTGGAAAAGTGTTCCCAGCAGCGCGGGGTACTGCAGGGCCAGGTGCAGGGCGTCACCCAGGGTGGCACCGGAAAGCAGGGCGTAACCGAGCATGCCGTAGGATGAAACGTGCATGCGCTGGCCCAGTTCCAGCCCGACTTCCCGGCGCATGGCCACGGCGTTGGCGCACACGCGCAGTTCTTGGTGCGTGGTGATGCGCCAGTCGGCGCGGCCCAGGTCGGCCGGGGTGATGCCGGTGCCTTCGAGCAGACGATGGGCGGCATGGTCTTCGTCCTTGAAGGCCTGCAGCATCAGGCAAACCGCGTTCAGGGTGGTGAGGTGGGAGTGGAGCATGCTCGGCATCCGGCTGAGGGGCTTGGGGTTGAGTGAGCAATTTGTATGCCCTTCAGGGCCTGTTCGCTGGCAAGCCAGCGAAGGGCTCAACGTAACTCGCCAGCCAGGTCCAGCCCAACCAGCCGTCGCACCTCGTCAACCGGCAACCGGCTACCGAGCAATGCCTGCAATTTGCCGAACGCCGCCTCCCGGGTCATTCCACCACCCGACAGCACACCGGCCTCGCGCAGGCGGCTGCCGGCTGCGTACACCTCCAGTTCGACCCCGCCTTCATGGCACTGGGTGATCGCCACCACCACGATGTCACGCGCGCGGGCCTGTTCCAGCACGGCCACGAACGCATCGTCATCACACGGCCCGGTGCCGCTGCCATAGCATTCCAGCACCAGCCCCTGGACCCCGCTGTCGAGTGTGGCCTGCAACAACGCGGCGTCGAGGCCTGGCACCAGCGGCAACACTGCAACCTTGGCCACCTGCAGCGGCGCGCGATAAGCCAGTGCTGCCGGTGCAGGCGCCTGCGCCGCACCGCCCGAGCGCTGCAAGGTCGCGAACGGGTTCCGGCCGAAGCTGCGCACCTTGGCGGTGCGGTTTGGTGCCAGCAGCTGACCGTGGAAATACAGCTGAACACCCGGCGACGTACCCTGGCTCAGCACCTGCAGCGCCCCCGTGAGGTTCTCCCACGCATCGCTGTCCGGCGTACCGGCCGGCAGCATCGAGCCGGTGAACAGCACCGGCACCGTCAGCCCGAGCAACTGGAAGCTCATGGCGGCGGCGCTGTAGGCCAGGGTGTCGGTGCCATGCAGCACCAGCACGCCATCGCAGCCCTGGCCATCCACCGCTTCGATGATCGCGGCGCGCAGGCGCTGCCAGTAGCAGGGCGTCATGTTGGCGCTGTCGATCAGCGGCAGCAGTTCGCGGAACTGCCAGGCTGCCAGGCCCGGTTGCCCGGCCAGTTGCTCACGCATGCGCTGCTCGAAGCCCGACGCCGGGGCCAGGCCGCCGGCGCTGGCCTGCATGCCGATGGTGCCACCGGTGTACAGCACCATGATGTTGTGGGCAGGGGCCGGGGTCATGGCCTGTCTCCGTGCTCGACTGAAGGAAAGCCGACCACCTTACGCCATCCCCCGGCGCGCTGTCAGCGGCCGGGCCGCCCGAGTTCGCGATGGGCAGCGTGACGGCCAGCGGTTACCATCGCGCCTGCTTCAGGACGAAGGTGCCAAGGACGTGTCGACGAACAAGTACAAATCCGCGCAAGAGCGCCTGTGCGCCGCGGTGGACCTCAATTGCCCGGCATGCGGCCACGTCTGGTTGCCGAGCGAGGGCGAGCTGGAAACGCTCATGGGCGGGCAGCCGCTCACCTGTGCAAAGTGTGCCCAGGCGCTGGTGTTGCCCGAGGCGGATCACCGGGCCATGAAGCGCCACCTCAGCCGTTCCAACTGGGCAGACCTGATCAGCGGGCTGGGCGTGGTGCTGTGCTTTATCGGGGTGCTCACGGTGCGCCATTACACGGGCGATCTGACCGCCTTCATGGTGGCGCTCTGCCTGGCGTTCGTGTGGTGGTTCATGAAGGAGATCGTCAGCGATTCGACCTTCCTGAATGTGCTGCTGCTGCCCTCGTCGGCAGAAGCAGCCGACACCACCGGTTCGCTGTAGGCGCCGGCATTGCTGGCGAAGCTCGCGCCGCAGGCAAAAAAAAGGGCCCGGAGACAAAGTCCCTGGGCCCTCAAAAGGTGAGAGGTGTCTAGTCCCTCAACCTGGTGAGCGGTAGTACGGCGTCGGTTACGCTTTGAGCGGTACCAGACGCGGTGCAATCATGTTTTCCGGACGCAGGATGTCGTTGAGCATCGCTTCGTCCAGCAGGCCTTCCTCACGCACCAGTTCCAGTACGCCGCGGCCGCTTTCCAGCGCGATACGGGCAATACGGGTGGCGTTTTCGTAGCCGATGTACGGGTTCAGGGCGGTGACCAGGCCGATCGAGTGTTCGACCAGTTCACGGCAGCGCTGTTCGTTGGCGGTGATGCCGACGATGCAGTGCTCGCGCAGCATGTCCATGGCGCGTTGCAGCAGACGGATCGAGTCGAAGATCTTGTAGGCGATCAGCGGCTCCATCACGTTCAGCTGCAGCTGGCCGCCTTCGGCCGCGATGGTCAGCGCGATGTCGTTGCCGATGATGGCGAAGGCCACCTGGTTGACCGCTTCCGGGATAACCGGGTTGACCTTGCCGGGCATGATCGAGCTGCCTGGCTGACGCGCCGGCAGGTTGATCTCGTTGATGCCGGTGCGCGGGCCGCTGGACAGCAGGCGCAGGTCGTTGCAGATCTTCGACAGCTTGACTGCAGTGCGCTTGAGCATGCCGGAGAACAGCACGAAGGCGCCCATGTCGGAGGTGGCTTCGATCAGGTCGGCAGCCGGTACCAGCGGCTGGCCGCTGATCAGCGCCAGACGCTGTACGGCCAGGGCCTGGTAGCCCGGGTCGGCGTTGATGCCGGTACCGATCGCGGTACCGCCCAGGTTGACTTCGGTCAGCACTTCCGGCGCCAGGGTGCGCAGGCGGTTGAGGTCTTCGGTCAGGGTGGTGGCGAAGGCACGGAATTCCTGGCCCAGGGTCATCGGCACGGCGTCCTGCAGCTGGGTACGGCCCATCTTCAATACGTGGCTGAACTCTTCACCCTTGGCAGCGAAGGCCTGGATCAGGCTGTCGAGGCTGGCCAGCAGCGCATCGTGACCCAGCAGCAGGCCCAGACGGATGGCGGTCGGGTAGGCGTCGTTGGTCGACTGCGCCATGTTCACGTCGTTGTTCGGGTGCAGGTACTGGTACTCGCCCTTCTGGTGACCCATCGCTTCCAGCGCGATGTTGGCGATCACTTCGTTGGCGTTCATGTTGGTGGAGGTACCGGCACCGCCTTGAATCATGTCGACCACGAACTGCTCGTGGAAGTCACCGCGGATCAAGCGGGCACAGGCCTCGCTGATGGCGGCGTGCTTGGCATCGCTCAGGTGACCCAGCTCGCGGTTGGCGTCGGCAGCTGCCTGTTTGACCATGGCCAGGCCGACAACCATTTTCGGGTAGTGCGACAGCGGCACGCCAGAGAGGTGGAAGTTGTTGGCAGCACGCAGGGTCTGGATACCGTAGTAGGCATCAGCAGGGACTTCGAGGGTGCCAAGCAGGTCTTTTTCGACACGGAACGATGCAGCAGCGGACATGATAGAGATCATCTCGAGTTAGGCCCGGCACATGCCGGAATGGCGCCAATCCTAGGCCTGCACGGATTTTGCGGCCAATGCTGTTGCACGCTAACCTATGCACAAACGGCATAACGTTCCATGTGACGCCAATTGACATTCGAGCGTGTACCATTTTGGTGCATGCCTGGAGAGCCCGATGAACCTCGAAAGCAAATGGCTGGAAGATTTCAGCGCCCTGGCCGCCACCCGCAGCTTTTCCCAGGCGGCGGAGCGTCGCTTCGTGACCCAGCCGGCGTTCAGCCGGCGCATTCGCAGCCTGGAGGCTGCGTTGGGGCTGACTCTGGTCAACCGTTCGCGCACGCCGATCGAGTTGACCGCTGCCGGCCAACTGTTCCTGGTGACGGCGCGCACGGTGGTCGACCAGCTGGGCGAGGTGCTGCGCCACTTGCATCACCTGGAAGGCGGGCAGGGCGAGGTGATCCAGGTGGCGGCGGCGCACTCGCTGGCGCTGGGCTTCTTTCCGCGCTGGATCGCGCAGTTGCGCAACGACGGCCTGAACATCGCCACGCGGCTGGTGGCGACCAACGTCGGCGATGCGGTGCACGCTCTGCGCGAAGGTGGCTGCGACCTGATGCTGGCGTTCTACGACCCGGATGCGGCCCTGCAGATGGACGCCGAGATCTTCCCCTCGCTGCACCTGGGGCACACCGAGATGCTGCCGGTGTGTGCAGCGGATGCCGACGGCAAGCCGCTGTTCGACCTGGAAAACGACGCCAGCGTGCCCTTGCTGGCCTACAGCGCCGGAGCGTTTCTGGGGCGTTCGGTGAATCTGCTGCTGCGCCAGCGCAACCTGCGCTTTACCACCATCTACGAAACCGCCATGGCCGACAGCCTCAAGAGCATGGCCCTGGAAGGCCTGGGTATTGCCTGGGTGCCGCGCCTGTCGGCCCGTGCCGAGCTTGAACGTGGCGAGCTGGTGATCTGTGGCGGTGCGCAATGGCACGTGCCGCTGGAGATCCGCCTGTACCGCTGCGCGCTGGTGCGCAAGGCCAACGTGCGCCTGCTGTGGCGCAAGCTCGAAGGCGGGCCGGCGACGGCTTGACTCCAGAGTCAGCCCGAAGCCCGGAAAAAGCCCGAAAAATAAGGCTTACAGTTGGTCGCCGGGGTGCATCAAACACACGGCTTTACGATATACTGCGCGGCCTTCGGTCGGTACACCCGGCCCTAATTCGCATAACAAGCCACGCCGGTCGTCCCTGCGTGGCTTGTTGTTTTTTGACGCGCCTGAAGGCGCCCAAGAGAAGAGGCTCGACGATGAGTGCACTGGTTGGCGTGATCATGGGCTCCAAGTCCGATTGGTCCACCCTTAGCCACACCGCCGATATGCTGGAAAAACTCGGCATTCCCTACGAAGTGAAGGTGGTTTCCGCCCACCGCACGCCGGACCTGCTGTTCCAGTACGCCGAAGAGGCCGAAGGCCGTGGCATCGAGGTGATCATCGCCGGTGCCGGTGGCGCTGCCCACCTGCCAGGCATGTGCGCCGCCAAGACCCACCTGCCGGTGCTGGGTGTGCCGGTGCAGTCGGCCATGCTCTCGGGCGTCGATTCGCTGCTGTCGATCGTGCAGATGCCGGCCGGCATCCCGGTTGCCACCCTGGCCATCGGCAAGGCTGGCGCGATCAACGCCGCGCTGCTCTCGGCGAGCATCCTGGGCGCCAAGCACCCGCAGTTCCATACCGTTCTGAAACAGTTCCGCGCTGAGCAGACAGACAACGTTCTGGACAATCCAGACCCGCGCCAGGCCTGAGGTCACACGCATGAAAATCGGTGTAATCGGTGGCGGCCAACTGGGCCGCATGCTGGCCCTGGCGGGTACTCCGCTGGGCATGAACTTCGCTTTCCTCGACCCGGCCCCTGACGCCTGTGCGGCCGCCCTGGGCGAGCACCTGCGTGCCGACTACGGCGACCAGGATCACCTGCGCCAGCTGGCCGACGAAGTCGACCTGGTGACCTTCGAATTCGAAAGCGTGCCAGCCGAGACGGTGGCCTTCCTGTCGCAGTTCGTGCCGGTGTATCCGAGCGCCGAAGCGCTGCGCATCGCCCGCGACCGGCTGTTCGAGAAGAGCATGTTCCGTGACCTGGGCATCCCGACCCCGGCCTTCGCCGACATCCAGTCGCAAGCCGACCTGGAGGCCGCCGTCGCCAGCATCGGCCTGCCGGCCGTGCTCAAGACCCGCACCCTGGGTTATGACGGCAAGGGCCAGAAGGTGCTCCGCACCGAAGCCGATGTTGTCGACACGTTCGCCGAACTTGGTAGCGTGCCCTGCCTGCTGGAGGGCTTCGTGCCGTTCACCGGCGAGGTGTCGCTGATTGCCGTTCGCGGCCGCGATGGCGAGACGCGCTTCTACCCGCTGGTGCACAACACCCACGACAGCGGCATCCTGCGCCTGTCGGTGGCCAGCGAAGACCACCTGCTGCAGAGCCTGGCCGAAGACTACGCGAGCCGCGTGCTCGAGCAGCTCGACTATGTCGGCGTGCTGGCGTTCGAGTTCTTCGAGGTCGACGGTGGCCTGAAGGCCAACGAGATCGCTCCGCGTGTGCACAACTCCGGGCACTGGACCATCGAAGGCGCCGAGTGCAGCCAGTTCGAGAACCACCTGCGCGCCGTGGCCGGCCTGCCGCTGGGCTCGACCGCCAAGGTCGGCGAAAGCGCCATGCTCAACTTCATCGGCGAAGTGCCGGCGGTGGCTGCGGTCGTGGCTATCGACGACTGTCACCTGCATCACTACGGCAAGGCCTTCAAGGCCGGGCGCAAGGTCGGTCACGCCACCCTGCGCTGCGCCGACATGGCCACGCTGGAGCAGAAGATCCAGCAGGTCGAAGCGCTCATCGCAGGCTGAGCGGAACCATTCCCGCCGCGCATCCCTCTGATGGCAGGATGCCAAAGCGCTGACTAGGCTTTGGCTCGTGCACTCAATTCAGAGGGAATGCCATGGGTATCATCGGAACCATCTTCATCGGCCTGATCGTCGGCTTGCTGGCACGTTTTCTGAAGCCGGGCGACGACAGCATGGGCTGGATCATGACCATTCTGCTGGGTATCGCCGGCTCTCTGGCGGCGACCTACGGTGGCCAGGCGCTGGGGATCTACCATGCGGGCGAGGGTGCTGGCTTCCTCGGTGCACTGGTGGGTGCAATCATCCTGCTGGTGATCTACGGCATGATCAAAAAGCGCTGACAGGGCGCTAGAATGCTCGGCAACTTTCCGTCAGTTGCCGAGCTTTTTTTCATGCGCCGAGTCGTACTGCTTACCCTGTTGCTGTGTAGTGGCCTGGCCCGCGCCGAGCTGCCCGAGACCGACTGGCTGGAGTTGATGCCCAAGTCGGACCAGAAGGCGCTGGAGCAGATGCCCGAGATCGACCACAACTCCCCCGAGGCGATGGGTACCTTTACCGAGAAGGGTGGCCTGAAGCAGAGCAAGGGCCTGCCGGCGGTGATGTATTCGAGCAAGACGGTGGCTGCCATGAACGGCAGGCAGATCCGTCTGGGCGGGTACCCGGTGCCGTTGGAAACCGACGCCAAGGGCAACAGCACGCTGTTCTTCCTCGTGCCCTATCCGGGCGCCTGCATCCATGTACCGCCACCGCCGCCCAACCAGCTGGTGCTGGTGCGTTATCCCCATGGCCTGAAGCTGGACGATATCTACACGCCGCTGTGGGTCAGCGGTACGCTGAAGGTGGAGAAGGTCAGCAATGACCTGGCCGATGCGGCGTATGCGCTGGATGCGGGGAAGGTGAGGGTGGTGGAGGACTCCGACCTGTAACCGCGTCGTCTGCATCGCGGGTCAAGCCCGCTCCCACAGGTACAGTGCTGCCCTCATGATCAGTGCAATGCCCGGTGGGAGCGGGCTTGACCCGCGATAGCGGTCTAGAGCGGTTCGCTGCCGATACTGACACTCAGCGAATGGGTCGCCCCGGGCGCAAGTTCCACCACGTCATCCCACACGTTTGCCGTCTCGATGCACAGCATCCGCTGCCAGCCGTCATCGGCCATGTCCGTGAGCTGCGCGGCGCGGTCCACCCATGGGTTCCAGATCACCGCCGAACGCGAACCCTGGGTACGCAGGGTGATACGCCGGTTCCAGCCCGGGTCGACGATGCTCAGACGCTCAGGTGTCTGCAGGTAGATGCGGTCGGTTTCCCCGGCAAACCCCAGGTCGCCCTGCTGGGTGCGTTGCTCCCAGTCTGCCAGCGTCTCGATGTAGGCCAGCCCGTCCACGCCTTCTACCCGCGCGCCACGCACGTCGCTGACTGCAAAGTAGCTGTGCAGCGCCTGGCTGAGGGTGACGCTGCCATTGCCCAGGTTGTGGCTGTCGAGGGTCAGCGCCAGTTCTTCGCCGAGCACGATGCTCAGTTTCAGTTCCACCGTGTGCGGCCAGCCGGGCAGCTCTCCCAACGCCTGGGGCAGCGTGAAGTCCACGCGTACCGAATCCGCACTGCTGTCGATACCCAGCAACTGCCAGTCACGCCCGCGCACCAGCCCGTGGGCCGGGGCCTCGGCGCCGTGGAACATGGCCTGTACGGCCGCTGGGTTGCGTTGCAGGTTGCCGAACCAGGGCCAGCACACCGGGGCACCGGCGCGCACCGATTTGCCCTGCCTGAAGATCGCCTGATCGCTGAGCCACAGCAGCGGCGGCTCGCCCACGCGCTGGTAACTGAGCACCTGTGCGCCCTGCTGGGCAATCAGCAGCTCGGCGCGAGGCGTGGTGATACGCCAGCAGGCAAGCTCGCCATGCTGTTCGACTTCTACCTTGGATGTGGACATGCGTTGCTCTCGAAGGGTGGCCTACGAGGTCTTGGACCTCGCGCAGACCCTCGAGTTTAGCGCGCCCCAGGCTCAGCGACGAGGCGGCACCGAGCGGGTGCGGCCGCTGCCGTCGATGGCGACGAACACGAACACCGCCTCGGTGACCTTGCGCCATTCACTGCTCAGCGGGTCGTCGCTCCACACCTCGACCATCATCTGGATCGAGCTGCGGCCGATTTCCAGGGTCTGGGTATAGAAGGACAGTTGCGCGCCCACCGCCACCGGCACCAGAAAGGCCATGCGGTCGATCGCCACGGTGGCGACGCGCCCGCCTGCGACTCGGCTGGCCATGGCCGTGCCGGCCAGGTCCATCTGGGCGACCAGCCAGCCGCCGAAGATATCGCCGAAACCGTTGGTTTCACGGGGCAATGCGGTGATCTGCAAGGCCAGGTCGCCTTGCGGAATGGGATCTTCTTGTTCGAGTTCAATCATGCCGGGGGTGCCTCTGACCCGTAACGCTTCGTTGGTTTGCGCTGGTGCGGACGCCGCGAAAAACGATTCAGCACGAACATACTACGCTGCTTCGCTCTGCCGTGCGGCGAAGGGAAACTCTGCGAAACCGACTAAGCATACCTAGCGGCGTTTTCGCACAACATCCCACACAAGGCGTAACCGTTTGATACGAGCGGTCAGTATATAGAGCCGCGCGTGGGGCGACGACCATGCGGTCATGATTATCTGCCCCGATTATGTCGATCCATGTGCTTTTTCGAACAATTTGCTATCGTTCGACCTCCTGACAGGCCGGGGCCAGCGCTGCCGCGGCCTGATTTGCCAATAAGAGACGCTTCGATGACCTCCGTGCCCCCCTCCATAGAGCAGCCCTCGCGGCCGCTCACCCGCAGTGACTACAAGACCCTGTCGCTCTCCGCCCTGGGCGGGGCGCTGGAGTTCTACGACTTCATCATCTTCGTGTTCTTCGCCGCGGTGGTGGGCAAGCTGTTCTTCCCGGTCGACATGCCCGAGTGGCTGCGCCTGATGCAGACCTTCGGCATCTTCGCTGCCGGCTACCTGGCGCGCCCGCTGGGCGGCATCGTGATGGCCCACTTCGGCGACCTGCTGGGGCGCAAGAAGATGTTCACCCTGAGCATCTTCATGATGGCCGTGCCGACCCTGATCATGGGCCTGCTGCCCACCTACGCGCAGATCGGCATGTGGGCACCGATCCTGTTGCTGCTGATGCGCGTGATCCAGGGCGCTGCCATTGGCGGTGAAGTGCCGGGTGCCTGGGTGTTCGTGTCCGAACACGTGCCGGCGCGCAACATCGGCTACGCCTGCGGCACCCTGACGGCGGGCCTCACCTCGGGCATCCTGCTCGGCTCGCTGGTCGCGACCCTGATCAACACCGTGTACACCCCCGAGCAACTGAGCGACTACGCCTGGCGGATCCCGTTCCTGCTCGGCGGCGTGTTCGGCCTGTTTTCGGTGTACCTGCGCCGCTGGCTGCACGAAACCCCGGTGTTCGCCGAGATGCAGCAGCGCAAGGCACTGGCCGAGGAAGTGCCGCTGCGCGCGGTGCTGCGTGACCACCGTGGCGCCATCGTACTGTCGATGCTGCTGACCTGGCTGCTGTCGGCCGGCATCATCGTGGTCATCCTGATGACCCCGACCGTGCTGCAGACTCTCTACGGCATCAGCGCCACCGAGGCCCTCAAGGCCAACAGCCTGGCCATCGTGCTGCTGAGCATCGGCTGCATCGTGGCCGGGCGCCTGGCCGACCGCTTCGGCGCCGGGCGCGTGTTCATCGTCGGCAGCCTGGCGCTGCTGGCCAGCTCCTGGAGCTTCTACCACAACCTGGCGGCGCACCCTGAGTGGCTGTACCCGATGTACGCCGTTACCGGGCTGTGCGTGGGCATCGTCGGTGCGGTGCCTTACGTGATGGTGCGCGCCTTCCCGCCGGTGGTGCGTTTCAGCGGCCTGTCGTTTTCCTACAACCTGGCCTACGCGATCTTCGGTGGCCTGACCCCGATCATGGTCACCTCGCTGATGAAGTTCAGCCCGCTCGGCCCGGCCTACTATGTCGCCGGCATCTGCACCCTGGGCCTGCTGGTAGGCATCTACCTGCTGCTCACCAAGCGCTGAAACCCCGCCCCGCGTCCGCTATGAAGGCCATCCCTCGAACGAGGTGATGGCCTTTCATCTAATTGTCACATTCAGTTCATAGAGTAGTCATACGGCCTGCAGATACTTGGGCCCGATCCATCTACCCCCAATTCCTGCTAGGAGTAAGGCATGAAACTGAAGCGTTTGATGGCGGCCCTGACCTTTGCCGCCGCTGGCGTTGCGACTGCCAACGCAGTTGCCGCTGTTGATCCTGCTATTCCGACCTACGTCAAAACCACCGGCGTATCGGGCAACCTCTCCAGCGTCGGTTCCGATACCCTGGCCAACCTGATGACCCTGTGGGCCGAGGCCTACAAGAAGGAATACCCGAACGTAAACATCCAGATCCAGGCCGCCGGCTCCTCCACCGCGCCACCCGCGCTGACCGAAGGCACCGCCAACCTGGGCCCGATGAGCCGCAAGATGAAAGACGTCGAGCTGCAGGCGTTCGAACAGAAGTACGGCTACAAGCCGACCGCCATCCCGGTCGCCGTCGACGCCCTGGCCGTGTTCGTGCACAAGGACAACCCGATCAAGGGCCTGACCATGGCTCAGGTCGACGCCATCTTCTCCTCCACCCGCCTGTGCGGTGCCAAGGCCGACGTGAAAACCTGGGGCGACCTGGGCGTGACCGGCGACCTGGCCAACAAGCCGGTCCAGCTGTTCGGTCGCAACTCGGTATCCGGCACCTACGGCTACTTCAAGGAAGAAGCCCTGTGCAAAGGCGACTTCAAGCCTAACGTCAACGAACAACCTGGCTCGGCGTCCGTCGTGCAGTCGATCAGCAGCTCGCTGAACGGTATCGGTTACTCGGGCATCGGCTACAAGACCGCCAGCGTGAAAACCGTGGCCCTGGCCAAGAAGGAAGGCGGCGCGTTCGTCGAAGACAACGAAGCCAACGCCCTGAACGGTACCTACCCGCTGTCGCGTTTCCTCTACGTCTACGTCAACAAGGCCCCGAACAAGCCTCTGGCCCCGCTGGAAGCCGAGTTCGTCAAGCTGGTGCTGTCGCAGGCCGGTCAACAGGTCGTGGTGAAAGACGGTTACATCCCGCTGCCCGCCAAAGTGGCCGAGAAAGCGCTGGCCGACCTGGGCCTGAACCACGCCGCCAAAGGCGTCGCTGCAAACTGAGTGTGAACGGGCGCGCCCTGCATCTGTGCGGGCCGCGCTGCAAATTGCGAGTCCGCTGCCAGGCATGCCTGAGCGGCGGGCTTTTTTGCGTCACTGCATTGTCATGTTTTTGTCATACGGGACCGCTAGGGTGAGCGCATGAATGATCTGGCCAACTCCACCATGACCCAAAATTCTCCCCCCGTGCGGATTGATTTCAATACGCCCGAGCTGCAACGCAAGCGTCGCCTGCGTGCATTCAAGGACCGCCTGACCCGCTGGTATGTACTGGTGGGCGGGCTCGCCGTGCTGGCGGCGATCACCTTGATCTTCTTCTACCTGGCCTACGTGGTGGTGCCGCTGTTTCAAGGCGCCGAACTGACCACCAAGAAGGCCATGACCCCGGCCTGGCTGACCCAGGACGCCGGCAAGCCGCTGATGATCGCGCTCGAAGAGCAGAACCTGGTCGGCATGCGCGTCTCGGACAAGGGGCAGGCGCTGTTCTTCGACACCAAGACCGGTGCCGAGCTCAAGCGTGTCGACCTGCCGGTACCGGCCGGCACCCAGGTGACCTCGATCGGCGCCGACCAGCCGGGCAACCCGCTGGTGGTGCTGGGCCTGTCCAACGGCCAGGCACTGGTGTTCAGCCACAGCTACAAGATCACCTACCCGGACAACCACAAGACCATCACCCCGGCCATCGACTACCCCTATGGCCAGCAACCGTTCGCCCTCGGCGATTCGGGCCGTGCCCTGGAGCACGTGAGCCTGAACGTCAATGGCGACACCCTGGTGGTGGCCGGCTCCAGCGGTGCGCAGTTGCAGGTACTGCAACTGAGCCGCGAAGAAAACATGATGACCGGCGAAGTCACCAGCGAGCAGAACCACATCGAACTGCCGCAGATGACCGAGGCGGTCAAGGCGATCTTCATCGACCCGCGCCAGCAGTGGTTGTACGTGATCAACGGGCGGGCCCAGGCCGATGTGTTCAGCCTGCGCGACAAGAGCCTCAACGGTCGTTACAAGCTGCTCGACGACGCCGATGCCGAAGTCACCGCCAGCGCCCAGCTGGTGGGCGGCATCTCGCTGATCATCGGTGACTCCAAGGGTGGCCTGGCCCAGTGGTTCATGGCCCGCGACCCGGACGGTGAACAGCGCTTCAAGCAGATCCGTACCTTCCAGATGGGCAAGGCGCCGATCGTGCAGATCGATGCCGAAGAGCGCCGCAAGGGCTTCGTGGCACTGGATGCCAGCGGCAAGCTCGGCGTGTTCCACAGCACCGCACACCGCACCCTGCTGGTGGAGCCGATGGCCGAAGGCGCCGGCGTGCTGGCACTGTCGCCACGGGCCAACCGCCTGTTCGTCGAAGAGGGCGGCAAGCTGATCCCGGCCAGCCTGCGCAACCCGCACCCGGAAGTGTCCTGGAGCGCGCTGTGGAGCAAGGTCTGGTACGAGAACTACGACGAGCCCAAGTACGTCTGGCAGTCCACCGCGTCGAACACCGACTTCGAGCCCAAGCTGAGCCTGTCGCCACTGACCTTCGGTACGCTCAAGGCCGCGTTCTACGCGATGATCCTGGCCGCACCGCTGGCGATTGCCGCAGCGATCTACACCGCCTACTTCATGGCCCCGGGCATGCGCCGCAAGGTCAAGCCGGTGATCGAGCTGATGGAGGCGATGCCCACGGTGATCCTCGGCTTCTTCGCCGGGCTGTTCCTGGCGCCGTACTTGGAAGGGCATCTGCCCGGTGTGTTCAGCCTGTTCGTGGTGATGCCGTTCGGCATCCTGCTGGCCGGCTTCATCTGGAGCCGCCTGCCGGAGTCGATCCGCCTGCGTGTGCCGGATGGCTGGGAAGCGGCGATCCTGATCCCGGTGATCCTGTTCACCGGCTGGGGCGCGCTGACCCTGAGCCCGTTCCTCGAAACCTGGTTCTTCGGCGGCGACATGCGCCTGTGGATCACCAATGACCTGGGCATCACCTACGACCAGCGCAACGCCCTGGTGGTCGGTATCGCCATGGGCTTTGCGGTCATCCCGAACATCTACTCGATTGCCGAGGACGCCGTGTTCAGCGTGCCGCGCAGCCTGACCCTGGGCTCGCTGGCACTCGGCGCCACGCCGTGGCAGACCCTGACCCGCGTGGTCATCCTGACCGCCAGCCCGGGCATCTTCTCGGCGCTGATGATCGGCATGGGCCGCGCGGTGGGTGAAACCATGATCGTGCTGATGGCCACGGGCAACACCCCGGTCATGGAAATGAACCTGTTCGAAGGTATGCGCACCCTGGCGGCCAACGTCGCGGTGGAGATGCCCGAATCGGAAGTCGGTGGCAGCCACTACCGCGTGCTGTTCCTCGCCGCGCTGGTGCTGCTGATGTTCACCTTCGTGATGAACACCTTGGCCGAGCTGATTCGCCAGCGTCTGCGCAAGAAATACTCGTCGCTTTGATAGAAAGGTAGAGATCCGTGAAAAAGGATTCCCTCAAGAGCTGGTTCAAGAGCGGCGCCCCTGGCGTCTGGATAAGCGGTGGCGCGGTGTCCATCGCGGTGATCATGACCATCGGTCTGCTCTCCGTGATCGCCGTGCGCGGCCTGGCGCACTTCTGGCCGGCCGACCTGATCCAGGCCAGCTACAACGTGCCGGGCCAGGCCAACCACATCGTCATCGGCGAAGTGGTGCAGAAGGAAGAGGTGCCGCTGGCACGCCTCAAGGGGGCCGGCCTGCCGGTACCCGACAATGGCCCGGAGTTCATGACCCGCGAGCTGATCAAGGTCGGCAACCGCGACCTCAACGGCAGTGACTTCACCTGGGTGGTCGGCGACTGGCTGGTGGACCAGCAGAAGCCGGTCGACCTGATCGCCCTGGAGCGCCGCGAGTGGGGCAACTTCTACGGCTACCTGGTCAGCGTCAAGGAAAACGGCAAGGTGGTTGCCGAGGGGCAGGCCGCCTGGAACGAGCTGCAGGCACGCCTCAAGCGTGCTGCCGGCCTGGCCGGCGAGCTGCAGAAGCTCGAGAAGAAGGACATCGGTGCGATCAACCATGGCCTTGAGCGCCTGCGTCTGCAAGCCCGCAAGCTGGAACTGCAAGGCAAGCTGACCCCTGTAGCGCAGGCCGACATGGATGCCGAGCGCGCCGAGCTGAACAACCGCTACAAGGCCATCGAGGACCGCCTGGGCAAGCTGCACCAGGACTTCAGCCGCGACAGCCTGGTGGCCCGTGACGGCAATGGCCGCGAAGTCGAGATCAACCTCGACAAGGTGGTGCACGCCTACCAGCCCAACGCCATGAACAACTTCACCAAGCTGGGCACCTACTTCGCCAAGGTGTGGGAGTTCCTCAGCGACGACCCGCGTGAAGCCAACACCGAGGGCGGGATCTTCCCGGCGATCTTCGGCACCGTGATGATGACCCTGATCATGGCCGTGATCGTCACCCCGTTCGGCGTGCTGGCGGCGGTGTACCTGCGTGAATATGCCCGCCAGGGTCCGGTGACCCGGCTGATCCGCATCGCGGTGAACAACCTGGCCGGCGTGCCGGCGATCGTCTACGGCGTGTTCGGCCTGGGCTTCTTCGTGTACGTGCTGGGCGGCTCGCTCGACCACCTGTTCTTCCCCGAAGCACTGCCGGCGCCGACCCTGGGTACCCCGGGCCTGCTGTGGGCCTCGCTGACCCTGGCGCTGCTGGCGGTACCGGTGGTGATCGTGGCCACCGAAGAAGGCCTGGCGCGGATCCCGCGGACCGTGCGCGAGGGCTCGCTGGCCCTGGGTGCGACCAAGGCCGAGACGCTGTGGAAGATCGTGCTGCCGATGGCCAGCCCGGCGATGATGACCGGCATGATCCTGGCCGTGGCCCGTGCCGCGGGCGAGGTGGCGCCGCTGATGCTGGTGGGTGTGGTGAAACTGGCGCCGTCGCTGCCGGTGGACGGCAACTACCCGTACCTGCACCTGGACCAGAAGATCATGCACCTGGGCTTCCACATCTACGACGTCGGCTTCCAGAGCCCCAACGTCGAGGCCGCGCGGCCGCTGGTGTACGCCACGGCGCTGCTGCTGGTGATGGTGATCGCCACGCTCAACCTCTCGGCGGTATGGATACGCAACCACCTGCGCGAGAAGTACAAGGCGCTGGACAGCTGATACCCCTTATTGCAAGCGCCGCCCGTGTGTTGTGCCGGGCGGTACGATGAAACGAAATTGATAGCGTATGGAGTCTTACCATGCAGCATGAATCCCACACCCACGGCATCGACATGTCCGCCCTGGGTCGCACCAAGCAGAGCCTGCAGCTGGCCGACGAGACCGTGGCCATCGAAGTGCCGGGCCTGAGCCTGTTCTACGGCGAGAAGCAGGCGCTGTTCGATGTCAGCCTGAACATTCCCAAGCAGCGCGTGACTGCCTTCATCGGCCCCTCCGGCTGCGGCAAGTCGACCCTGCTGCGCACCTTCAACCGCATGAACGACCTGGTCGACGGCTGCCGGGTGGAAGGCGCGATCAACCTCGACGGCAACAACATCTACCGCAAGGGCGAGGACGTGGCCGAGCTGCGCCGCCGCGTGGGCATGGTGTTCCAGAAGCCCAACCCGTTCCCGAAGACCATCTACGAAAACGTGGTGTACGGCCTGCGCATCCAGGGCATCAACAAGAAGCGTGTACTGGATGAAGCGGTGGAGTGGGCACTCAAGGGCGCCGCCCTGTGGGAGGAGGTCAAGGACCGCCTGCACGACTCGGCCCTGGGCCTGTCCGGCGGCCAGCAGCAGCGCCTGGTGATCGCCCGTACCATCGCGGTGGAGCCAGAGGTGCTGTTGCTCGACGAACCGTGCTCGGCGCTGGACCCGATTTCCACGCTCAAGGTCGAAGAGCTGATCTACGAACTCAAGTCCAAGTACACCATCGTCATCGTGACCCACAACATGCAGCAGGCCGCGCGGGTTTCGGACTACACCGCGTTCATGTACATGGGCAAGCTGGTGGAATACGGTGACACCGACACCCTGTTCACCAACCCGGCGAAGAAGCAGACCGAAGACTACATCACCGGTCGGTATGGCTAGGATTCAACGATTGAACGCCGCCTGACAGCACTTACCGGACGCGCCAAGGATTTCTCATGATCGACAAAGACAGCCTTACCCATCACATCTCCCAGCAGTTCAACGCCGAACTTGAAGAGGTTCGCAGCCATCTTCTGGCAATGGGCGGCCTGGTCGAGAAACAGGTCAACGACGCCGTCACCGCGCTGATCGAGGCCGATTCGGGCCTGGCCCAGCAGGTGCGCGAAGTCGATGAGCAGATCAACCAGATGGAACGCAACATCGACGAGGAGTGCGTGCGCATCCTGGCTCGGCGCCAGCCGGCGGCGTCGGACCTGCGCCTGATCATCAGCATCTCCAAGTCGGTGATCGACCTGGAGCGCATCGGCGACGAATCGACCAAGATCGCCCGCCGCGCCATCCAGCTGTGCGAAGAAGGCGAGTCGCCGCGCGGCTACGTGGAGGTGCGTCACATCGGCGACCAGGTACGCAACATGGTGCGCGACGCGCTCGACGCCTTTGCCCGCTTCGATGCCGAGCTGGCGCTGTCGGTGGCGCAGTACGACAAGACCATCGACCGCGAGTACAAGACCGCCCTGCGCGAGCTGGTGACCTACATGATGGAAGACCCGCGCTCGATCTCGCGGGTACTGAGCGTGATCTGGGCGCTGCGTTCGCTGGAGCGCATCGGCGACCACGCGCGCAACATCGCCGAGCTGGTGATCTACCTGGTGCGCGGTACCGACGTGCGTCACCTGGGCCTGAAGCGAATGAAGGAAGAAGTCGAGGGCAACGGCAACGGCGAAAAAGCTAATGTTCCGGGCAAACCTGACGATAAATAGGACTGCCCCGAGAATGAACGCCCGGCCTTGGCCGGGCGTTTTCGTTTGCGGCAGCGCAACAGCACGCACCCGCGAATGATTTGACGGAGCCCCGGCATGAGCGAAGTCTTGGCAAATGGCCATCAGTCAACGTTATGCTAGCCGGGTCTTGAAGGAGTGGCGATGAGTAAAGTCAGTGTTCTGGTCGTGGATGACGCGCCGTTTATCCGTGACCTGGTGAAAAAGTGTCTGCGCAATTACTTCCCCGGCATGGTCATCGAGGACGCGGTCAACGGTCGCAAGGCCCAGGTGCTGCTGGAGCGCGAGCGTTTCGACCTGGTGCTGTGCGACTGGGAGATGCCCGAGATGTCGGGCCTGGAGCTGCTGACCTGGTGCCGCCAGCACGAAGCGCTCAAGGCCATGCCGTTCATCATGGTGACCAGCCGTGGCGACAAGGAAAACGTGGTGCAGGCGATCCAGGCCGGTGTGTCGGACTTTGTCGGCAAGCCGTTCACCAACGAGCAGTTGCTGACCAAGGTGAAGAAGGCGCTGACCAAGCTGGGCAAGCTCGATACCCTGATGGCCAGTGCGCCCACCCGCGCCACCTCCGCGTTTGCCAATGATTCGCTGTCGGCCCTGACCGGCGGCAAGGCCGAGACCGTGCGCCCGGCCGCCCCTGCAGCCGCGGCCCCGGTGGCGACGGCCAAGCCACTGATCAATGCGCCGCAACCGGGCGCGGCCAAGGCGGCGGCGCCGGCGGGCCGCGGACAGGGCCAGCTGCGCCTGTCCAGCGGCAACCAGGCCTGCGTGATCAAGGCTCTGAGCCTGAAGGAAGCCCTGTTGGTGGTACGCCGTGGCGAAGTGCTGCCGCAGATCCTGGAAGGCGCGGTGCTGGACCTGGAGCAGGGCGACAATGCCGAGATCGCGCGGCTCAACGGGTACCTGCATGCGGTGGTGGCGGTGGAATCCAAGCCGGACAGCGACTGGCTGCAGCTGACCTTCCGCTTTGTCGACCAGGATGCGCAGAAGCTCGACTACCTGTCGCGGCTGATTGCCCGCGGTACGGCGCTCAAGCACTTCGTGCCGGGGGCCTGACAGGCCCTTTGCTGCTCCTGTCTCTTATACACATCTCCGAGCCCACGCGACCGTACTAGATCTCGTATGCC
>OLII01000064.1_pt1 | contig 36349 bp, 33 predicted proteins | sample 1609481 | NCBI WGS metagenome assembly OLII01 (sample SAMN05416859, study PRJEB24817) | seawater metagenome | isolation source: Sea water | place: Canada:Atlantic | collected 2013-11 | reverse complement strand
TAGTACTAGGTACAAGCAACATTGTTGAAATTGGTCCAAATGATACTGACTCAACTGCTTCTGGCACTGCTGGTAACTGGGCAGGTGAGCCAGTAACAATTAGTACTGACTTCTCTCCATGTATTGTTGATATTCCGGCAAACCAACATGATGAAAACAATAATGCAGTGACAACTAACCAAGTTGTTGAATGTATTAACTCATCTGCTGGTCGCGCATCTTTCATTATTCGTAATGATAATAACCTAGCCACTCGCTTTGAGTTAAGAACATCTGGCGGTTGGGGCAATGCTGATATCATGTTTAAAGCAGATGGCTGGCCTTCAGCACAAGATAACAATGGTTATGCTAATGGTGACGGTAACTTCGACAGTTTAATTGTTGAATTAGATCCTACTGTTTATTGGCATTACATTACCCTTGATGGTGAATTTGGTGGTGTTAAATTAACCATTACTGAACAATAACATAACTCATTTTTAGCGTATTGTTTTTCAAAGCCCTAAACACCGTTTAGGGCTTTTTTTGTTAACAGACCCGCTACTGACATCTTTCTATGATGAAATCGGCTACACATCCCCTTTTTCTCATCACCCTTCTAAGAGAATCTTGATTTTTTTATCAATAAACCCAATTAAAACTTGATCTATATCAATATAAGTTTAAACTTTCAGAAAATACTGAAACTTCAGAACTTACATATGATACTTACAGCAAAAATAGAATCCTTCGTCATGCACTGCGGTGAAATGGGTAGCCGCTGGGGCTTTAACCGTACTGTCGGGCAAATGTACGGTTTATTAATTATTCATGAAGAGCCACTAAGTGCTATGCAAATTTCTGAAGCGCTTAATATTTCCCGTGGTAATGTCAGCATGGGCATCAAAGAATTGCAGTCATGGCGATTAGTGCAGGTGCAGCATAAACCTAAAGATAGAAAAGAATATTACTCACCTGCCGGCTCTATTTGGGAAATGGCTACACGAGTATTTGAAGAACGCCGTAAACGTGAAGTAGATCCAACACTGTCATTACTTCGCGATAACCTGTTAGACGAACCTGCCAATCAAAAAGAACAATACGCACAAAAGCAGATGCATGAAATTCATGACTTACTTGAAACAGTCACCCACTGGGCAGGCGAGTTGCAAAGTATGAGCCCTGAAAAGCTTAATACGTTAATGAAACTTGGCGCCGGCGTTAGCAAAGTAATCAACCTTAAAGATAAATTAATTAGTAAATAAACCGAAACGGCTAAGTGCAAACTTAGCCGTTTTTTATATGTAATTAAAACGAGTAAACCATAACACTATACAGCCATTAGCAATTTTAAAAGTTATTGGCGAATGGAGTCAGTCATGTTTGAAACCCTAATGCTTTCCCGTATTCAGTTTGCTGCCAATATCAGCTTTCATATACTTTTTCCTACCATCACCATCGCCTTAAGTTGGTTTTTATTTTTTTTCAAATTACGTTTTGATCAAACAGGTGAACCCGTTTGGATGCGCGCCTATCGTTTTTGGGTAAAAATATTCGCTATCACTTTTGCTATTGGCGTGGTATCTGGCATTACCATGTCCTTTCAATTTGGCACTAATTGGCCAAAATTCATGGAGACGGTTGGTAATATTGCCGGGCCATTATTAGGCTATGAAGTGTTAACTGCTTTTTTTCTTGAAGCGGGCTTTTTAGGCATTATGTTATTTGGCATGAAAAGGGTCTCTGCAAGAGTACATACGTTATCTACCCTTATTGTTGCTATTGGCACAACCTTATCTGCCTTTTGGATTTTAGCGCTTAATTCTTGGATGCAAACTCCGCAAGGTCACGTGATGCGGGATGGCGTTGCCTTTCCCGTTGATTGGTTAGCGATAATATTTAACCCGTCATTTCCATATCGCTTATCACATATGGTGGTGGCTTCAGGTTTAACTGCAGCATTTTTAGTCGCAGGCATCAGTGCTTACCGATTACTTAAAGGTGATGATAAACAAGCGCCTAAATTAACGTTAAAAATTGCATTAACCGTGGCAATGTTCTTAACACCACTGCAAATTTTTATTGGTGATATGCATGGTTTAAATACGTTGGCACATCAACCTCAAAAAATTGCTGCCATGGAAGGTGTTTGGCATACAGAAAAAGGCGCGCCGTTATTGCTCTTTGCTATTCCCGATGAAAAACAAAAAACGAATCACTTAGAAATCGCGATCCCTAATATGGCTAGTTTTATTCTTACCCATGATTTTCAAGGTGAAATAAAGGGTTTAAATGAGTTTGAAGGTAATCACCCACCCGTGGCGCCGGTATTTTATGCCTTTCGTATTATGGTAGGTGTTGGCATGTTGATGTTATTTGTCGCTTGGTTCAGTCGCATACAGCTATGGCGAAACAACCCCATACCAAGGTGGCTACTGAAAATACTTGTCGCCATGAGTTTCTCTGGTTGGTTAGCAACGTTAGCCGGTTGGTACGTTACCGAAATAGGCCGCCAACCTTGGCTAGTAACGGGAATATTAACCGTTAAAGATGCCGCGACTGATATTGCGCCGGGCAATGTTGCTTTGTCCCTTACCCTGTACCTCATTTTATATGCGGTATTAATGGTCGCTTACTTACATACCATTTTTACTATGGCAAATAGGGCCGTTGAAATTGAAGAGATAACTGATGATGAAAAAGTTAAATCGGTGACTCACAGAGCATTGAAGGAGAATAACTATGTTTGAAGCTAATTCACTGGCAGTCATTTTTGTTGCACTAATGGGTTTTTCAGTATTGTTATATGCAGTATTAGATGGCTTTGATTTAGGTATAGGTATCTTGCTTCCCCTAGAGCAAAAAGACGATAGCGATACCATGATTGCTTCTATTGGTCCATTTTGGGATGCCAATGAAACGTGGCTGGTGTTAGCTATTGGCTTGCTATTAATCGCATTTCCTTCAGCGCATAGCCATATTTTTAAGGAGCTCTACTTACCAACAGCAGTGCTTCTTATCAGCTTAGTACTTCGTGGGGTTGCTTTTGATTTTAGAGCCAAAGCGGCGTTTAGCCATAAACCGACTTGGAATAAAGTATTTAAAGCGGGATCTTTGCTAGCAGCAATGAGTCAAGGGTATATGTTAGGTATGTATGTTATGGGGTTTGAAAGTACCTTATCAGCTTATGTATTTAGCTTACTCAGCGCGTTTGGTGTAGCTGCCGCGTATGCCTATATTGGTGCATGTTGGCTTATTATGAAAACTGAAGGTGCCTTACAGATACAAGCCGTAAGTTGGGCTAAAAAGACCGGTTTAATTTGCTTTTTGGGTGTAGTAGCCGTTTCAACAGTCAATCCATTAATTAACCCCGACGTTTTTACTAAATGGTTTGCTTGGCCAACAACCTTATATATTTTACCGCTACCTGCACTGTGCTTTGCTTTATTCGTCTATAGCCAAATGCATTTAAAACATTTACCTGCACTTAATGATAAAGGCTGCTGGCGTCCTTTTGTAGGCGCTGTGATTATTTTTACTTTGTGTTTCTTCGGCTTAGCTTTTAGTTTTTTCCCTTATATAGTACCGGGTAAACTTACCATTTGGCAGTCAGCTGCAGCACCTGAATCTTTGAGTTTTATTTTGTGGGGGGCAATAGTTGTAGTGCCAGTAATCATTAGTTACACCGTTTTCTCATACTGGGTCTTTTGGGGAAAGGTGCGGGAGTTACGCTACCATTAATGTCATTGTGCTTGAAGTGAGTATGCTTAAAGTGAGGCTGCCTAAATTTAGCTTGCGTGATTAGCTCAAATTAAAACTTGGTAAAACCAACTTACTTGCAGAGCACTCATCAAGCTATTTTTAGCTTACTACCTAGCTATGAACGTTTGTCTTAACCGTGCTTACTTGCCAGAAATAACAAAGCCATAAGTCAATGACAACTTATGGCTTCAACGGTTAAGCTACTTTATCTTTAGCTTTCTAAAACTGATATTTAGCTGCTTTAGCGAGTAGTTTTTGGCTTGTTAACTTGCTGCTTGAACAGGCGCTGATATCCTTTTTACTAAATACCATTATCTGATCTTTATAGCCACTACGCTGCTTATCGCCCGCATCTTTTATAATCAGACTAATATGCTCATCACTGGGTACCGCTTGAAGCCCGTTACCATATAAGCATAAGGTTTCGACAAGCGCTTCATTGAGTGCACCAAAGTGCGCTGTTCTAGCTTTATTCTGTGCCATTTTTTGTTGCGCTCTTTGCTTATTTAATTCAGCAACTTTCTGCTCGATATTCGCTCTATTTTTATCTAAAGCGACACGCTGATGCTCTAGTTTTTTTAATTCGGCGGTTAACGCTTGCTTACTCTCTTTTTCAGCCCGCTGTAACTGGTATTCAATATCTTGAACTTCTCTAGCAATATCACGCATTTCATAAGCAATATCACGTTGTTCACTGCGAAGCTCTCTTGCTCCTTCTCGTTGTCTTTCAAATATCTCAATAACGCGATCAAACTCATCTTCATGCTCTGAAAAATCAAAGACAAAATCATCGTCATCACTGATAATCACGTGCTCATTAACATGTGCTTTGGGTGGCTTCATCGACTTTGGCGCTTTTGGTGATTTTGGCGGTTTAGGGGCAATCATTTGAAAAAATTGACGGTGGGAAGAGCCGCCATGAGCAGATTTCACCGTGAAAATAGCACCTTGCCCTTGCAAATAAACACTATCAATTGAGCGAATTAACGCTTGATTCGGGTTTTGTTCAACCTTAGCTGACGACATCATGATGTCATTCATAATCGCTAACTGCTTATGTAAATTATCAAAATTTTTATCTGCACTATGTGCACTAAAGGCTAGTAAAAGTGCAGAGCTGACCAAAGCAATTTTAGCTTTAACGCTCGTCTTTAGGCTTTTTTTACCGTGTATCTTGCTCGGTGTTAACTGGTGTATTGATTTCATTTAATTCCCCTCAATGGATAATGCTGATATTTGTTTTTAGCACAGTGATTGTTTTGGATTAACCTTTATAGTTAATCGGCTTAGTAGCTTTCTTGCCTGCGCGACCACTTTGCTGATAGCCCAATTGCTGATAACCAATCTCTCGCTCTAATTGTTGAAATTTGATTTTTTGAGCCAACTGCTCATCTTTACGCTGTGCGTTAATAAAGTTAATAAAATCACTCATATCTTCTTTACGCTCTTTTCTTGATGCACCAATTACATAGCTCGCTAAACTTAGGTTATTTTGTTGCTGCTCAGCACTCATATCGGCGCGATAATTAGCTAAAATCACCTGTTGTTCTGCGGCAAACTCTCTTAGCTTTAAGTTAACTAAACTTTCAACTTGTTGATTAGTTTGGCTCGCCAGCTCTATTGCCACCTTTTCTTGTACTTGTTTGTCGATAAACGCAGTCAACGCTTGATTATCCATAGAGCTGTCTTGACCAAAATTCATTGCAAGCGAGATGACCAATGCCGAACACGCCATGGATAATGCAGGAACACCAAACCATATTTCCCAATTGAACGACTTACCAATAGCTGTTTTTTGTTCACGCTTATTTTGCTCAGGGTTATAATGCTGCTCAAAAGCTTGTGCCCGATGCCAATTGGGCACTTCTTGCTCAGTTATACTGGCTGCTTGTTGGTTAAGCTGCTCGGTAAACATCGCTCTATCATCTTCATTCATTTGAGCATTAACTGTTTTTTTATCAGACATACTCCACCTCTATTTTACTGATTGGATCATCAGCTAATTGCACTTTAAGTTTATCTAAGGCGCTATATAACTGAGATTTTGCCGTATTGGTTGAGATATCTAGCTGCTGGCTGATATCTTCAAACGTGCACTGTTGAAAAAATTTCAGCTCTACCACTAACTTTTGCTTTACCGGTAAGGTTTGCATTGCCTGTAACAGCGAGTTGTTTTGCTGATTTAACAATAACTCGGTGTCTAGACCTAACCTTTGCGCATCTTCTTGCTCTGGCGCATCATCAAGAGATTGCATTGGACGTTTACGTCGATAAAACTCCAGGCATCGATAATGCGCTATTTTAAATAGCCAACCTTTAAAAGGACTGTCGCCTCGAAATGTCGGTAAGTTTTTAAATAACGCCATAAAAACATCCTGCATTAGATCCATCGCATCCGCCGGGTTATTCACCATTCGAAGCGCATAGTTATATATGCCCTTCTCATAACGCTTAACAAGCGCCAACCAAGCAGACTTTTTCCCTTTCAACGCTTGTGCTACGAGTTTTTCATCGCTTTTATCAAACACAAAGGCTCCTATTATGAGGTTATTATTAAACCCAGTGATTGTTACCGTGTTAGTAACTTAAGCTTCATTGTTATATAAAGTTGTCTCGGTAGGTAAAATAGTTTGAAAATAATTAACATTTTTTTAATTTTTTAAAATTGCTTTACTTATTAGCTTGTTATTACGGGTATTTTTTAATAAAAAATATTAACAAACGCTGATAATTGTGATTAAAATAGAAAAAATTATGTCCTCATAGTTTAACTGGATAAAACTGCGGCCTCCTAAGCCGCTGCTCTGGGTTCGAGTCCCGGTGGGGACGCCATATTCCAAAAATAAAGCTCTGATTTTACATAAGTTAGTAAACTCATGAGACCCTTTCAACGCTTGTCTCTGCCCTGTTATTTATCCTTTTAATGGGTAAAATATTTTTGTTGTCCTATGCTTTTGAGAAAGGTATTTTTAATACTCTTCTCTAAACAATAAGCAATTCCTTTTGAAATGGTAACAACATCCCTAGCATTAAACGCTAGTTAGTGAGGCAATATGAAGTCTTTTAATATCATTTTACTCATAACCCTATATTCTTCATCAAGTTTAGCTGATACCTCAAGTACGGTATCAGTGGTAAGTGATTACTTATTTAATGGTGTCAGTCAAACAAATGAAAAACCTGCATTGCAGGTTAGTTTGGATTGGGCGGCTGATAATGGTTTGTATGTTGGCGTTTGGGGATCAAACGTGAAATTTGGTGAAGGTACTAATCTTGAAGCTGACGGCTACTTAGGTTACTACACCGCAATATCTGACAATATACATGTCGATATAGGCGCCGCACAGTATACATACTCTGGCGCAAATTTCAGCTCTGATTATAACTATGCTGAAGCATGGACAAAATTTAGCTTTGGTAATACCGGTGTAAATTTTTGGTACGCTTGGGATTATTTTGGTACCGGGGCGGGTCATGTTATTGCTATGCTCACCCAGACATTTCCAATGTCAGATAATTTATCCATTTTAACTGGCGTCGACATTTCATCGAGTCTTGATGATGAAAAATGGTCTTGGGAAGCAAACGATAAAGACTATATCCATTGGCAAGTAACAGCGCAGTATCACTTCAAAGGTTTTGATTTTGCTTTAGGCGTTGAAGGAACAGATTTGGACACTTACGGAGATACCACCATACTGCTAACAGCAGCCAAGACGTTTGAGTTTTAATAAGTAACCTTGTCGATATTGCTAAAACCAATATCCCTCAAAGACTGTGCTTGTATATTCACTCAAATTTTCTCAGTAAAAATCACTAAAAATGAAAAAGCCCCATCATCAGCTACTGCTAACGATGGGGCTTGAATTTTCCATAACAATTAAAGATCGCGACTAAGCTACTCTTCTAATTGCGTTGTTCCTACATCCATGTCATCTGCAACCGAGTTTCCACTCAGCATTGCGGTAACTGCCATGATAATTACTGCAAAAATCACGGTGGTTAATTTAAACCCGCGCTCGGATGAATTATTCATTGTTTTACCTATTTGTTCCTGCCTAGTTTATTATTAATTTGTACTATTTATGAGCAGGTGCAAAGACACTATACGATTAACTTTTTTTTTACAAGCATTATTTTACATATTGAAAAATAACATTAACTCATTAAGTCAAATGTTAAACTTTGATGCGCTTCTTGCTCTTCAATTGATGATACTGTCACCCTAATAGAGGCACTTAACACCCCAGAGCCTGTACTTAAGGTGCCTAAGCTAGTATCACCCTGCAACAATTGACTATATTTGATCGCCATTGCCATTGCAGTGCTGCTGGTAGAGAGTTCGTTTTGTATTACCGACTCATCATTAGCTTCTGTGCTATCAGAAGTTAAAGGGTTTAGAGGTGATAATATAAAGAATAGACTGGCATCCGCTTGCTTATGCTGATGCAATTTAATAGACAGTCGCAAGCCGTCACTTTTTAATATCAAGTGAGCACTTTCAATTAATGCGTTAAGCAGTTTTTGGATATAAAGTTCATCACTATTGATATAGTGAGGCACACTATCATCAATAAGGAAGTAAATAGATTTTCCTTCATAGACATTACTGGCTTTAAATACCGACTCTGTTCTCTGCAAAAAGCCATAAAAATCAAAACAATCTTTTTTCGCGATGACTTTTCCTGATTCTATATCTGATAAATCCATCATAGTATCTAACAATAAAGCAACATTACTGCCCGCGTGGCTAATCCCTGTGACTTGCTTATTATTAATACCTTTTTTCTTTAATTGTTCGACAAAAGATTTTATTGCCAATAACGGCATTCTTAGCTCTTTATTTAATGTCGTTAAAAAGTGACTTTTCGCTAAACTTTTTTGCTCAGACTTTTCTTTAGCTGAGATCAGTGCTCGTGTTTTGAGGTCTACTTGTAAACTTAATTCACTTGAGTATGCTGCCATCATCAGTACTAACATTTGAAAAAGCACAGAGCCAATTGTGCCACCTATCAGTACGGCCCATGCTTGCCAGCTTTTTTCTTGACTAAACCAAGGTTGGCTTTCAACTAGGGTGACTTGCCAAATACGCGAGTAAACATTCATGGTAAAAGTTTCAGTATACCGATTAGCACTAGGTGACTGTTTGCCAAATAAAGCCATAGGCTCTTTATTGGTAATGTCATCAATAAAAAAGCTAACCTTATCTTGCTTTTGCTCTGCTAACCCTTGCAATAATTCATCTATTTGAACAACAGCAACAACAAAACCTATTAACTCTCCATTTTGCTGTAAAGAAAGCTTTCTTTGCTTAACACTTCCAACTTCTTCTGTAGTTTTCTTTGGTGAGTAGATAGCGGTACTAAATAGCATGGCAGGTTTTGCAAGCTCGTCTTGAACTAAGGTGATAGGGGCACTTGCAATAATCTCTCTACTTTCGATAACTTCTTGCATCGAGATAACATGATTAGGGTTAGTAAAAACATCTAAGCCTAGCGCCTGTTGATTGCCCTGCCTTGGATAAATGTATAGTAAAGGTGCATATTTGCTGCGTACCTTAGCAATGGATAGCTTGCCACTTATCAATCGCTCTTTTATCGCATAATTTGTCGATAACATCGTAGATCCTTGTTGCTCAAATGCTTGTCGCTGTGAACGGTCTACGATAGGCGCCCATTCCAATGCTTTAATACTAGCTTTTTTGCTGTAAATGCTTTCGCTAAAGAGATTAAATTCAGTAAGGGTGACATGTTTACTTGCTTTAAAAAAAGCCGAAAGACTAGTGATTTGATGACCAACTTCAGTCAAGTCACTATTAATTAATCGCTCAACGTCTAATATTGACTGTTCAAACACGGCTTGTCGGGAGTGCTGTTGTTCATATTGCGAGGTTTTAAAAAGTAATAAAATAGCGATGCCACCAAGCACTGAAGTAAAACCAACAAATAGTCGTTTAGTCAGCTTTATATGTTCTGAGCTTTTCGAAAGTAGTATCAACGGAATAAAAAATACCGCCATCAACATACTCGCCGACCAAGTATTAATAAAGGTGTATAAAAAACTGCCATTAACAACTTGGTTATCCAGCATTGCGATTATTAGCACTGCACTTGCCGACACTAAACTCGCAATAGGGCCTATTCTAAGTAGGAAGAAAAATAAGTGTTTTCGTGAAGTTAACCATTTTTGATATCGAATAAATCGAGTAACAAGCTGTTTTGTCCAAGCTGCTTGTAAAATAATAGCTAGCGTTGCAATAACCATTACAGCAATATTTGCATTGAGTGCAAAATAACTGTTTAAGCTCCATGCTACGACAGGCGTAACTAGTAGGGCGGCAACTATTGGTGTAATACGCCAAACCAGTAATAAGCCACCGGTAAGTGCTGCGGCTGGGCCAACAAAGTTCACAATTGACTGTGGGTTAATTAACAAGGTCGCTAGAAAACAGACAGAGCAGTATAAAAATGCTGAAATAAATAAGCGCAATAAGTGAAGTTGCATCATAGGTAGTAGTTCGATATTGCCCTTGTTTGTCCGTTATCTGATTGTAAATATTTCACGTGATGTTTCAAGTATTAACAGGCTTTAATATGCTAATAATTAGCCTGTGCACAAAATAATATAAAAAATTGCATAATTTAATTTGCGCTGTGTGCCTTGGTGAGCGAAAATACGCGCAATTTTTATTCTTTCAAGACTATGAGATCTGGAGCTACTATGTCATCGCGTCAAGAGCTAGCAAATGCTATCCGTGTATTAAGTATGGATGCCGTACAAAAAGCAAAATCAGGACACCCTGGTGCCCCAATGGGTATGGCAGATATTGCCGAAGTATTATGGCGTGACTTTTTAAAGCACAACCCTACTGATCCTAACTGGGTTGACCGCGATCGTTTTATATTATCAAACGGTCATGGTTCTATGCTTATCTATTCTTTATTGCATTTATCAGGTTACGATTTATCAATTGACGATTTAAAGAACTTCCGTCAATTGCATTCTAAAACACCAGGTCATCCAGAATACGGTTACACACCAGGTGTTGAAACTACTACGGGTCCATTAGGTGCTGGTATTGCCAATGCGGTTGGTATGGCCATTGCTGAAAAAACTTTAGCGGCACAGTTTAACCGTGAAGATCACGCAATTGTTGATCATTTCACTTACTGTTTCTTAGGTGACGGTTGTTTAATGGAAGGTATTTCTCATGAAGCTTGTTCACTTGCCGGAACTTTAGGTTTAGGTAAGTTAATTGCATTTTGGGATGACAACGGCATTTCAATCGATGGTGAAGTTGAAGGTTGGTTTACCGATAACACGCCAGCACGCTTTGAATCTTACGGTTGGCATGTAATTTGTGTTGACGGTCACGATGCACAAGCTATTACGCATGCGATTGAAGAAGCGAAAAAAGTAACAGACAAGCCAACCATGATTTGTTGTAAAACGATTATTGGTTTTGGCTCACCAAATAAAGAAGGTACTCATGACTGTCATGGTGCACCACTTGGTGATGACGAAATTGCAGCTACCCGTGAAAAACTAAACTGGTCGCACCCTGCTTTTGAAATCCCTGAAGATGTCTACTCACAATGGGATAGAAAAGAGAAAGGTCAATCGAGCCAATCTAGCTGGAATGATAAATTTGCAGCTTACCAAGCGGCTCACCCAGCACTAGCGGCAGAATATGAACGCCGTGTTATTAAAGGTGAATTACCGGCACAATTTGAAGAAAAAGCGAACGCATTTATTCAAGAGTGTCATGAAGCAGGCGAAAACATTGCTTCACGTAAAGCGTCACAAAATGCTATTGAAGCATTTGGTAAAGTCTTACCAGAAATGCTTGGTGGCTCTGCCGATTTAGCGGGTTCTAACTTAACCTTATGGTCTGGTTCAAAAGGTATTGAAACTGATCCTGCCGGTAACTACATCTTCTACGGTGTACGTGAATTTGGTATGAGCAGCATCATGAACGGTATTTCTTTACATGGTGGTTTTGTAAACTACGGCGCAACTTTCATGATGTTTATGGAATACGCGCGTAACGCTGTTCGCATGTCAGCTTTAATGGGTATTCAAAATGTATTTGTTTATACCCATGATTCAATTGGTCAAGGTGAAGATGGTCCAACACATCAACCTATTGAACAGTTAACGAACTTAAGAACTACACCTAACCTAACAACATGGCGCCCGTGTGATGCGACTGAGTCTGCTGTTGCATGGAAAGCTGCGGTACAAAACCAAAAAGCACCTTCGGCATTAGTATTTTCTCGCCAAGGTTTACCGGCAATGTCTCGTACGCAAGAACAAGTAGCTGCTATTGATAAAGGCGCTTATGTACTTGTAGACTGTGCAGGTACCCCTGATGTTATTTTAATGGCAACAGGCTCTGAAGTTGCCCTAGCGGTTAATTCTGCAACGGCTTTAACTGAGCAAGGTAAAAAAGTACGTGTGGTTTCAATGCCATCGACTAATGTATTTGATGCACAAAGCAAAGAATACAAAGAGTCAGTTTTACCAGCAGCCGTTACTAACCGTGTAGCTATTGAAGCTGCTCACGTTGATTTCTGGGCTAAATATGTTGGTTTAAGTGGCGCTGTTGTTGGTATGACTACCTTTGGTGAATCTGCACCTGGTGGCGTATTACTTGAGCACTTCGGCTTTACTGTTGATAACGTTGTAAATACTGTAAACGAATTATAATCAACGCATAAAATACTCAGCACAAGTATTAATAAGACTTGTGCTGAGTACTTATAATCTTTACCTATAACCTCTATAGACTTCGGCGTTATAGGTAAAAATTATCTCGTAACAACCCTCATTTCATCACTTGGTAATGACTTAAAGTCATCCGTAACAATGTAGTAAGATTATGACAGTAAGAATTGCCATCAATGGCTTTGGCCGCATCGGTCGTAGCGTAGTACGAGCTTTATATGAAAGTGGTAAAGCGGACCAATTCACCTTAGTAAGCATTAACGAATTAGCACCCGCTTCAGGAATAGCTCACTTGCTCAAGTATGATAGTACGCACGGACGATTCCCGTTTGAGGTTAGTCAAACAGATAAGCATCTTATTATCGATGAAGATAAAGTTGCATTAACCCATCTAGGCAATTTAAATAGCTTACCTTGGCAACAACAAGATGTTGATATCGTTTTAGACTGTACAGGAAAATATGGTAGTAAGGCTGACGGCTTAAGCCATATTAATCGTGGTGCTAAAAAGGTATTGTTTTCTCATCCTGGTAGCCAAGACATTGATGCTACGATAGTTTACGGTATTAATCATCACACATTAAGTTCAGATGATAGAGTCGTTTCTAATGGCTCTTGTACCACCAATTGCATCGTACCTGTCATTAAGGTCATTGATGAAGCATTTGGCGTAGAAAGTGGCAGTATTACTACCATTCACTCTTCAATGCATGATCAACAAGTTATTGATGCCTATCATAAGGATTTACGTCGTTCTCGTGCTGCTAGTCAGTCAATAATTCCCGTTGATACTAAGCTTGCCGCTGGGATTGAACGCGTATTACCTACATTAAAAGGGCGTTTTGAAGCCATAGCGGTTCGTGTCCCAACAATTAACGTCACCGCAATGGATTTAAGTATTACCGTTAATACTGACGTAAGCATTAATGATATCAATCAAGCAATTCAACGTGCCGCAGCAACTATTGGGCTAACGAGTATCTTAGATTACACCGAAGAGCCGCTAGTATCTGTTGATTTTAATCATGACTCACACTCTTGTATCGTTGACGGAAACCAAACACGCGTAAGCCATAAAAGATTAGTAAAAATGCTTGTGTGGTGTGATAACGAATGGGGCTTTGCAAATCGTATGCTCGATACTGCTATGGCAATGTACCAAGCAAAAAGTTAAGAATACCGAACACATAAAGAATATAACTCACAGATAGTGAAAATAGGAGACAACAATGTCGATTATCAAAATGGCCGACTTAACATTAGCCAACAAACGTGTATTAATTCGTGAAGATTTAAATGTACCTGTTGCTGAAGGTAAGATCACTTCAGACGCTCGCTTACGTGCAGCACTACCAACATTAAAACTTGCTTTAGAAGCGGGTGCAAAAGTAATGGTTATGTCGCACTTAGGCAGACCAACAGAAGGTGAGCCAGAAGATAAGTTTTCATTGCAACCAGTAGCTGACTATTTAAGTGCGGCATTAAATTACCCTGTTCGTTTAGTAAAAGATTACCTTGATGGTGTTGAGGTAGCTGCAGGCGAGTTAGTTATTTTTGAAAATATTCGCTTTAATGTTGGTGAAAAGAAAAATGATGATGCGTTAGCTAAAAAACTCGCTGCATTATGTGATGTATTTGTAATGGATGCTTTTGGTACCGCTCATCGTGCACAAGCAAGTACTCATGGTGTAGCAAAGTTTGCCGAAACCGCTTGTGCAGGTCCATTATTAACAGGTGAGTTGGATGCATTGGCAAAAGCAATCGAAAGCCCTGCTCGTCCGTTAGTTGCTATTGTAGGTGGCTCTAAAGTTTCAACCAAACTAACCGTATTAGATTCATTATCTAAAATTGCTGATACTTTAGTTGTTGGTGGCGGTATTTCAAATACTTTCGTTGCAGCAGCTGGTAATGAAGTGGGTAACTCACTTTATGAAGCCGACTTAATTCCAGAGGCACAGCGTTTATGTAAAGAAACTGAAGTAATTTTTGCCGATGACGTAACCGTAACCCGTGACGGCTTTAGTGACTGGAAACATGACTCTGCGACAGAGATTAAATCTGCAAGTGACGTTTCAGCAGAAGATGACATCATCGATTACGGCCCTGAAACTGCATTAAAAGTAGCAGAAATCATCAAATCTGCAGGCACCATCTTATGGAATGGACCTGTAGGTGTTTTTGAAATGGATGCCTTTGCTAAAGGTACTGAAGTTATTTCACACGCCATTGCGCAAAGCAGCGCTTTTTCAGTTGCGGGCGGTGGCGATACTTTAGCTGCTGTTGATAAATATGATATCGCCGATAAGGTTTCATATATATCTACCGGTGGTGGTGCTTTCTTAGAGTTCTTAGAAGGTAAGAAATTACCTGCGGTAGAAATTTTAGAGCAACGTGCACAAGATTAGTTCTGCGACGACATACTCTCGAATAAAATGCTAATGGCCTTTTATTAACAGCCAACAGCTTTGTTCTAGCATAGTAAACGAGTACTTTATAAAAGGTACTCGTTTTTTTTTACCCAAAAACAATACTCCCCCAAATATTTACCGTAAATAAAGCCAAGCAGAGTCAAACGGTGCCAAACAAAAGTAAAATAAAAGCTACACGAAAGACCAAAGCAAACAAAACGAAACAATTTCGAAATAAAATCGAAATAAAGTCGAAACTTGTTGCATTAAAATTGTAGTAAATTTACAATCACATCCTCTAAAAAAGTACTACTACAAGTAGCAAAACAAAATAATATTGTAATATTCGAACAAAATTCAAAGATAAAGCTCTTGCCCCGCTTAAAGTACAACTTTAGCGAAATTATCCTGTAAGAAATGCGAGGCATTTGCTATAATTTTGTAGTCGAAATAAAAACTTCCAACCTCAGCAACAAAAACTTATCTAGGAGTAAGTAAATGGCTTTAATTTCAATGCGCCAAATGCTCGATCATGCGGCAGAATTTGAATACGGTATTCCAGCATTTAACGTAAATAATTTAGAGCAAGTACGTGCAATTATGCTTGCCGCTAGTGATACTGATAGCCCTGTCATCATGCAAGCGTCTGCGGGTGCCAGAAAATACGCTGGTGCACCATTTTTGCGTCATTTGATTTTAGCTGCAATTGAAGAGTTCCCACATATCCCTGTGGTAATGCATCAAGATCACGGTACTTCTCCAACGGTTTGTCAACGCTCGATTCAGTTAGGCTTTTCATCAGTAATGATGGATGGCTCACTAATGGATGACGGTAAAACGCCAAGCAGCTACGAGTACAATGTTGACGTTACTCGTCGTACTGTTGAAATGGCACATGCTTGTGGTGTTTCTGTTGAAGGCGAGCTAGGCTGTTTAGGCTCTCTTGAAACTGGTATGGCTGGTGAAGAAGATGGCGTTGGCGCTGAAGGTGTATTAACCAAAGAGCAAATGTTAACAGATCCTGAAGAAGCTGCTGACTTCGTTAATAAAACTCAAGTAGATGCTTTAGCTATCGCATGTGGTACTTCTCACGGAGCATACAAGTTTACTCGTCCACCTACTGGCGATATCTTAGCGATTGACCGTATTAAAGCAATCCACGAACGTATTCCACAAACACACTTAGTTATGCACGGCTCATCATCAGTACCACAAGATTGGTTAGCGGTAATCAATGAATTTGGTGGTGCTATCCCAGAAACTTACGGTGTGCCTGTAGAGCAAATCCAACAAGGTATTAAGCACGGGGTTCGTAAAATCAACATAGATACTGACTTACGTCTTGCCGCTACTGGTGCTGTACGTCGCTTCTTAGCGCAAAACCCAAGTGAATTTGATCCGCGTAAATTTTTACAAGTTTCAACAGATGCAATGTATGATATTTGTAAAGCACGTTACGAAGCATTCAATACTGTTGGTAACGCTAGCAAAATCAAACCAATAAGCCTTGATAACATGTTTAACCGTTATCAAGCGGGTGAGTTAAAAGCAATCATCAAGTAATCTTTGTAAAACAAAGCTGTTACAAAAATGATAAACAAAAAGGGCCTAGGCCCTTTTTTTGTACTCGAAAAACAATTAACCCTTAGGTATAATCAGGCAAAAATTATGTCTCGTTATTCCTAGCTGTAGTAAAATAAACATGTTTTCTCGTTTTTCAATTTCTTTTATCATCATTCTTTTCATCCTGCCTTTTAATAGTTATGCCCAAGAAAAAGGGGCTAAAAAAGTCAGTGCTGATGCGTCAGACATTCTATTTAGTTTAGAAAAGGCTGATGAATCGCAACAACCTTCTTCAGGTACTTTGTTTACCGCCTCTGCTCAACTTGGATTTCTCTACTTAACCGGTAATACCCGAAGTGCCGATATAAAGACAGGCTTAGACTTAAGATTTGAACGAGATCTTTGGCGTAGTTTTTTTGTTTTTGATTTACTTCTTAAGAAGACAGAAAAAGAAGTAGGTGAAGAGGTCATTGAAAAAGCCTTTGAGACCACAGAGCAAAAATGGAGTGTTGTTTCACAAACAAACTACACCCTAGACCCTGTTGAGCAAAACTATGTTTATGGTAGTGCATTTTACGAAGAAAATCGCTTCTCTGGTTTCGATTCACAAGCTTCAATGTCATTTGGTTGGGGTCGACGCTGGTTTGAGAATAAACAATCAAGTTTCGATGCTGATGTTGGGCCTGGTTTTAAACGAGATGTTACTCAGGTAACGCCTGAAGAAGCTGCTGAAGGGATAACCAGTCAAACGCAAGATACGCTGATATTACAAGCACAGGCTCTTTACATAAGAAAGCTAAATGAACATATAGAGTTCAAACAGTTAATGGTAGTAAAACATGCCATTGAAAAAGGACAAAACAGCATTTATAAAGCGGAAAGCTCGATCACAAGTCGGTTAATTGATTCACTACAGCTTAAGGTAAATTTCATCATTGATTACAATTCAAAAGTGGATACCGATAAAGAAAACTTAAACACTGAAACATCTGTGGTATTGATTTACAGTTTTTAACTCGTAAATCCGCTTCTATCCTTCATCAATATTTCTTTGACGGTACGACTTCAACGATACTACTTCGGCGATACTCTTTTTCCGATATTATTTTGCCGATTATATTTTGGTGATATTTCTCGGTTATAGCAAAAATTCGACTCAGCAGTTCTTAATCTGAAGGCTGTAAGTGTTTAAAGTCATTACTTTTAAACTTATTTAAATCATTAGAAAGTAACTCGACACTTTGTTCATCAATCATGTATGTAAAAGTACACTTTTCTAACTCAGTAAATTCATAACATACACTGAGAAATGGCGTCCCCTGCTTGTCACTAAATAAGCCAAACTTGAACGTTACACCGTTCATCCATTCAGATACATATTCGTTAACAGGATGACCACCTAGATAATGTTGCGGCTGTCTTTGTTCTTGCCATTTTCGAAAACTCTCAATGGCAAACTCAACATCATCTATCTCAGTTTCATTGACCCATAAAGGATAAGTAACGTTCAAACTCCCGAGATCTTGTTGAAAAGAAGCACTATTACCGTTCGCTGAATACAATAAAGTACTGCCTGAAACTAAGCCTGTCTCTGCAACTTTTAAATGAGTTTTTCTTGGTACATAGTCATTGGAGATTTTACTGTACTCAGAAAAGTTAACTTTTGTCTCTGCTTGCGCATCGGTATATGCACCAATAGAACCGCAACCTGAAAGTAACAAAGCGATAAAGGTAGTAAGGATGATGGATTTCATTTTATTCTTTTTAGGGATAATACATTAGCAATGCCTACTCAAAAGAAAGGTTTTTCAAATAAGCACATCAGTTATTAATGATTCTATCTCGCTTATTTAAAACAACTGTAGAGAAGCGTAATTTTGCAGTTACAAACTGTAATGGTGCATTATTCAGTTGAATAGTAAGTATTAGTTAACTCACCTAGTTTGAAAAAATAAGCCCCCTAGCTATCATAATCAGCTATTAGTAATTTCCAATAAAATGTGGCGAAAATTCCCAATATCTGGACACGCTGATCCTAATATTGGGACATAATTTATGCTTATTTACCTTAAAAAAGACATGATTTCGAGTAACTAATTGTTATTTAAGTATAAAAACATAAAATAAAAAAGTGGCATAGAAATAGCTTTATTAAGGATAGCAACACAAGAAACGAATAAACAATAAAGGAATTATTATGAACACTGTTACAAAACACTTTAACAAAATGGCACTGGCAATATTATTTTCAGTATGTGGTATGTTACTAAGCCTATCGGCACTGGCTATTGCAACTTCATAATGTAATGTCTCAAGCAGACGCTATTAAATTAAATTCACAGCTTAATTAGTATTGTTATGATAATCAGTGATTAGAGCATTAGTATCATTTGTGAAGTGCGGAATACTAACTGAGGACTAGTCTTAGTCTTTAAAGACTCCAGTCAGAGTATCGCCTGAAGTCCGATAACTTATCAACGCTATTACAAACAGTTTATAAAATTTCACAAATTGCCCCTCATATTTTGCCAAATAAAGTATTCAAGATGTCTTGATATGTATTGAGTTTAACTAATTGCCTTATCAGTACCTTTATCAAGTTGCATTCCCTTGTCATTGCCCTAAAATAACCGCAATTCAAATTTCCTTAAAAAGGTATTCACATGGCTCAGCCGTTACCCGATAAATTCATCATGTCGATGAATCGCGTTTCAAAGATTGTTCCACCGAAGCGCACTATTTTAAAAGACATTTCATTATCATTTTTTCCTGGCGCTAAAATTGGTGTTTTAGGTTTAAATGGCTCGGGTAAATCTACCCTACTTCGCATTATGGCGGGTGTTGATACTGAATTTGAAGGTGAAGCAACAGCCCTTGCCGGCACTAACATTGGTTACTTGCCACAAGAGCCAGAATTAGATGAAACAAAAACGGTACGTGAAATTGTAGAAGAAGCGGTAGCGACTGTTAAAAATGCGATGGCACGCCTTGATCAAGTGTATAACGAATACGCTGAAGAAGGCGCTGACTTTGACGCACTAGCGAAAGAGCAAGGTGAATTAGAAGACATCATCAATGCTAATGATGGTCATAATATTGATAACGTGCTTGAACGTGCTGCTGATGCATTGCGTTTACCAGCTTGGGATCAACAAGTTAACGTATTAAGTGGTGGTGAGCGTCGTCGCGTTGCCCTTTGTCGTTTATTGTTGCAAAAACCAGACATGCTATTACTTGATGAGCCTACCAACCACTTGGATGCTGAATCTGTTGCATGGTTAGAGCGCTTCTTGCATGACTACTCTGGTACTGTTGTGGCTATTACCCATGATAGGTATTTCTTAGATAATGTTGCCGGTTGGATTTTAGAGCTTGATAGAGGTCACGGCATTCCTTATGAAGGTAACTACTCTTCATGGTTAGAACAAAAAGATGCGCGTCTTGAACAAGAAAGTAGAAGCGAAAATGCTTTACAAAGAACCATCAAGCAAGAGCTTGAGTGGGTTCGTTCAAATCCAAAAGCCCGTCAATCAAAAAGTAAAGCCCGTATGGCACGTTTTGAAGAGCTTAATAGCCAAGATCATCAAAAGCGTAACGAGACTAACGAACTTTATATTCCACCTGGGCCAAGACTTGGTGATAAAGTACTAGACGTTAACAATTTGACTAAATCATTTGGCGATAGAATGCTTATTGATGATTTAAGCTTTAGTGTGCCAAAAGGCGCTATTGTTGGCATCATTGGACCAAACGGTGCAGGTAAATCAACACTATTTAAAATGATGTCAGGTGCAGAAAAACCTGATTCAGGTGAAGTAATTGTTGGTGATACGGTTAAACTTGCCAGTGTTGACCAGTTCCGTGATGACATGGACAACAGCAAAACTGTTTACCAAGAAATCTCTCAAGGCCATGATATTTTACAAATAGGAACGTTTGAAATTCCAAGCCGTGCTTATTGTTCACGCTTTAACTTTAAAGGTAACGATCAACAAAAGATCATTGGTGAGTTATCTGGTGGTGAACGTAACCGTGTGCATTTAGCAAAACTTGTGCAAACCGGTGGTAACGTATTACTGCTTGATGAACCAACCAACGACTTAGATGTTGAAACCTTGCGCGCACTTGAAGAAGCAATATTAGAGTTTCCCGGTTGTGCCATGGTTATTTCTCATGACCGTTGGTTCCTTGACCGTATTGCTACACATATTCTTGATTACCGTGATGAAGGTCAAATTAACTTCTACGAAGGTAACTTCACCGATTATGAAGCATGGTTGAAGAAAACCTTAGGTCCTGCTGCTACCGAGCCGCACAGAATTAAATACAAGAAAATTGGTTAATTACTAAAATAAAGCTGTTGTTACTGCAACCATAGTAACTTTGCTTTGATTTAAGTAAAATCCGGTTATTAAAAGCCAGTTAAAATTTTGATTTTAACTGGCTTTTTTGTGCCTGCTTAGTTTTTACTTTTATCACAAAGGGGGCTATGCTAAGGGAACACTTAGCTAAAAATTTAATTCTTATGGAAAATAGACGACAATTTACCCGCATTTTATTTTCAATTAAAGCTGAATTAGACGTTGAAGATAAGATTTATCCAGTATCAATTCATGACATTTCTCTTAATGGCGCTTTAGTAACGGCCATAAATAGCGAAACGTCATTAAAGGGTAAATTGGGTACCTTAAAATTTTTATTATCAGATAAAGAATCTGAGGTTTTGATGAATATCGCCGTTGTTCATGAAGAAGAGAATGAAACAGGTTTGCAGTGTAATGCTATCGATATCGATAGTGTCACGCATCTACGTCGTCTAGTAGAACTTAACCTAGGTGATAGCGAGCAACTTAATAAAGAGCTCAGTCAATTATCACGCGTTAGCTAAGTAAAATTTTCCTTTCCAACCACTATGATCTTTTAGGAGCCTTAATGAATAATCTTGTAGTTTCTTGTATTGGTCCTGACCAAGCAGGCCTTGTTGACACATTATCTAAAATTATTTCCAAGCATCAAGGTAACTGGCAAGTCAGTAGTTTGCATCATCTGTCTGGATTTTTTGCTGGTGTTATTGAAGTTGCCGTTGCCAAAGACAATAGCGAAGCGCTGATAAGCGAGTTAAAAGCAATTAATGGCTTAAGCTGTCAAATTGAAGTAGCTGAGCCTAACATGCCAAAAGCCGCTAGTAATTTAGTGCTAGAAATCACCGCCAACGATAGAGCTGGCATTGTTCAAGAAGTATCCTCTGTCATTCACAATCAAAGCGGTAACTTAATAAAATTGGTTAGCTCGCAAGCCAGCGCAGCTAATTCTGGCCAAGATATCTTTAAAGCAAAAGTGCAGGTCTCAATTAAAGAGCAAAGCATTGATGAATTAATTGCCGCATTAGAGCAAATATCTAATGATTTGATGGTTGATGTATCACGCTAAAGCTTTATTGAACGTATACATGAACAAACAAAAACGAGTGCATTGGCACTCGTTGTTATTTTTAGGGGTTAAGCGTCTCTAAGAATTTAGCGGCTTGAGTAATATCTCTACTACGTCTCATTTCAGGTAAACTTTTTAAGAAGGTTTCTCCATAAGGCTTGTTGACTAGCCTATCATCACAAATAACCATGACACCACGGTCACTGACATCACGAATCAGTCGCCCTACCCCTTGCTTCAACGCGATTACCGCCTGCGGTAATTGAATTTGACTAAACGGCTCGCCACCTTGACGTCTAACATCTTCACATCGCGCTTGTAATAGTGGATCGTCAGGTGAGGCAAAAGGAAGTTTGTCGATAATCACGCAAGTTAATTTATCACCACGCACATCAATACCTTCCCAGAAGCTTGCTGTCGCCAGCAGCACTGCATTGTCTTGCTCAACAAACTGATCTAGCAATTTACGTTTGGCCATCTGACCTTGTACTAATAACGGATTATCAATGCTTTCAGTTAGCACTTCAGCAACCTGATGCATAACGCGATAACTAGTAAACAGCATAAAACAAGCGCCTTTACTCGCGGCAATTAATGGCTGCGCCAGCTCAGCTAACTTCAAGGCGCGATTTTTATCATTCGCTTGTGGCAAATACCGTGGCACCACAAGTTGAGATTGCGCTTGATAATCAAACGGACTATCTAGTAATAATTGCTTGGCATTTTGCAGACCTAAATGCTGTGCAAAGTGATTAAAGCTGTTATCAACAGCCAGTGTTGCCGAGGTAAATATCCAGCCAGCACCAGAGTCTTTTACAAAGGCACTAAACTTGTCACTGACGTTTAACGGCGTTTGATGCAAGACGACGCTTCGCGGTGTAGTTTCATACCAAAAGCTCATACCAAAAGCTTCAACATTAGACATTACTTCATATTGAGCCAATAAATTTACCGCTCGGTCAAAGCAGTTATCAATAGCCTCATTTCTTGATACACATAGCTTAATAACTTGATATAAAAAGTCTAAATCAACTTTTAGGTTGGCAAACTTTTGCTGAAATTGCGGTTGCTTATACTTTTCTCGCCAATTACCACGCTCAGGATCATAGTTGAATAGCAGTCTGAATTCTTGACAAGTCTTTTGAAGTTTTTCTGCCGCCAAACCTAGCTGCTTTACATCCGTTAAGCTGCTGCGATGTACTTGTAAGACATCGGTACATAAATCAACAAGCTGCTTGCTAGAAAAAGCCTCACCGAAATATTCGCTGGCAATATCACCAATTTGATGGGCTTCATCAAAAATCATCACCTGTGCTTTCGGGATTAACTCACCAAAGCCAGTGTCTTTTAAAGCCATATCAGCAAAAAACAAATGGTGATTAACAACAATAATATCGGCATCACTGGCTTTTTGCCGCGCTCTCACTAAATGACAACCCTCATAATCTGGACAATCTCTTGCTAAACAGTTGTCGAGTGTACTGGTAACAAAGGGAAAAACACTGGAATCTTCACTAACATTAACTAATTCACCAATATCACCACTTTGCGTACCATTGGCCCAGGTTTTAATTTTAACCAGATCTTGCAACATTTGAGCATCAAGTTGGCCACGACTATTTTGATACTGAGCTAACCGGTAATTGCATAAATAGTTTGCTCGCCCTTTTAATAAAGCTACTTGTGCATTACTCGCCAGCGCTTTTTTAATAAGAGGAATATCTTTATGAAATAGCTGCTCTTGTAGGTTCTTAGTCCCTGTTGACACCATTATTTTTTTAGGCTTCTTAGGGTTTAATGACAAGAAGGCTGGAATTAAATAGGCAAAGGTTTTACCTGTACCGGTTCCTGCTTCAACAATAAGCGATGACTGTTTTTCAATAGCGTTAGCTACATCAAGTGCCATATCTGTTTGGGCTTGGCGCGGAGAAAAACCGCTAATAGCTTTAGCTAAAGCGCCTTCTTGGGAGAAAGCATGGCTAACGTTTGATGAACTCATGAAAAAGATATGACATAACAAGAAGTTTGTATGTGAAAGTATACTTAACTAAAGCTTAAGCATAAAGATCTAAGTGTTTACTCTTAGGCTTGTTGTCACCTGAATTAGCGTTATCTTCCTCAGCTTCTGCTGATAATTCAGCATTACTATCAACATGTTGTTGAGTCGTTTTTGACTGATTTTCTTGCTCATTTTGCTGTTGACTTGAATGATACTGGTCTTCTTCACTAGTAAAATAATACTCATGGTTTTCAAGGTGATCAGGATCTTGAGTCAGCTTAGCGTTAGCTGCTTCTTTTAACAATGCCTTTACCTTTAAACTAGCGGGTTTAATTGGTACAGGAACTACTCGGGTTAACTGGGTAGTAAAAATATCCATCTTTTGCCTCTACGCTTGTCTTTGTTGCACAATTGTTAACTATCAACTCTTATATCGACCAAAAACATAATAGCTTTAGTTGGCAAAAATATATCGCTATAAATGAAAAAGGTCGTTAATAAGATTAGTTACACTTTCGTCACCAACCCTCACTTTTAATATAGTTGATTATTTAAAGTTCTTTCTATTAAAAAGAGTATTTAGTATTATCGCCAAAAATTAAAATAAAGGAATATTTTCAAGTGGATACCTCTACCTTACTCATTAATGCAATGTTATATGTTTTTCTTCCTCTGTGGGGAGTTGCAGGATTTGTCGATTGGTGCTGTCATCGAGCAACTAACATTGAAAACACTTCGGGCATAAAAGAATCACTCATGCACTCTTTAATGGGAGTACAAATGGGGATCCCAATAATTCTTTGCCTACTCTATCAGGTCAATGTGCTGATCCTGCTCATTTGTATAATCACATGGATTTCACACGAAATAGTTGCACATTGGGATGTTAGGTATGCCTCACCCAAACGAGAAATCTCCATATGGGAAATGCATGCTCACACTTACTTGGGCTCGTTACCTTTATACATGCTTATCTCAATTATTATCATTAATTGGAGTGTATTCCAAAAACTACTCACACTTGATTGGGCTGGAAGTATGAGTTTAGTGCTTATTGAAGAACCTCATGGTTCATCATCATTTTTACCCATGTATTTGGTTTTTATGGCTATCGTATGTGTATTTCCCTACATAGAAGAGAACTTACGTTGCTTTAAAGCATATTTAAATAAAGGAAATTAAATGGACGTTTATATCAATAGCACAGGACATTACTTACCGGGTAAAGCTATTAACAATGATGAGATTGAAAATGTGTTAGGGCTAATTTATGGAAAAAAAAGCCGCCTAAAAAACAAGATATTAAAGTCAAATGGTATTTTACATCGTCACTATGCCATCAACGATAAACAACAAACAGAAATATCAAATAGCCAGATGGCTGCAAAGGCAGGGATTAACTGTATTGAAAATAGCTATTTATCGCCAAGCAAGATTCAAATGCTAAGTTGTGCAACAAGCCAAGGTGATATGGTACTGCCCGGCTTTGGAAGTATGGTACAAGCAGAATTAGATATTTCAGCAGTGGAGTTACACACCAGTCATGGTATTTGCTCAAGTAGCATGATGGCACTTAAAACCGCATTTAATAATGTGCGCTGTCAAGATAGCGAAAATGCTTTAGTCATTGCTAGCGAATTAACCTCTCGATTATTTAAAAACTCTCGGTATGAACAATTAGACAGTAATGAGGTAGATTTTAACGCTGAGTTTTTACGTTGGATGTTATCAGATGGGGCTGGAGCCCTGTTATTAGAAAATAAGCCACGAGCTACAGGCAAAAGCCTTAAAATTGACTGGATAAAGAGTTTTTCACACGCTAACACGTTGCCGGTTTGTATGTCTGTTGGCCAAGCGAAGAGTGAGTGTAACAAAACTTGGCAAGATTACAGCTCTTATGCAGAGGCCGAAAAAGCTGGTGCATTGCTGCTACGCCAAGATGTTAGATTACTTGATAATATTGTCTCTATCGGTGTGCAAGGTTTTTTAAAGCTAATTGCTCAAGAGCATGTTACGCCCAATAAAATAGATCACGTGTTATGTCATTTTTCTTCAAAATACTTTAAAAGTAAAATATTCGACATGCTTGAAACAGCTGGCGCAGCTATTTCAGAAGAAAAATGGTACACCAATTTATATCAACGGGGAAACACTGGTTGTGCCTCAATATTTATCATGCTGGATGAATTTATTAACACTCACAATCTTAAAGCCGGTGAAACTATTTTTTGCATGGTACCTGAAAGCGGTCGGTTCAACTGTGCATATATGCATTTAACAGTAGTAGGATAACTAATTATGGACAATAAAGTATTATCACAACTTGGACAAAGCTGTTTACAGTCTTTATTAACAGTATGGTTAGACTTTGATTTATCTTTAAATAAAGTTTCAATTATTCAACGCTTAGAACAAGGCCGTTTGAGCCTCGAAGACTATCAAGAGTTGCTACTAAATTTGCGCCAGCAAGTTATCGAAGGCTCACGTTGGATTAGCAGGTGCGCCTCAAGTTTTGATCGACATTACTCTGATGTAAGATCAACTGTCATCAGTCATGCCACAGAAGAACATCGTGACTATTTATTATTAGAAGCTGACTATGTTGCTGCAGGAGGACAATTGGAGCAAATACAATCAGCGCCAAAAAATATAGGCACTGAAGCATTGCATGGGTTTCTAATGTATAGAGCAAGCCAACCGAACCCGATTGATTTAATTGGCGCTATGTGGATTATTGAAGGGCTAGGTAACAAGATGGCTGTCAAATGGTCTAAACAAATCAATGACCAATTTACTTTTAAGCAAAGCGTTACAACATTTATGGATTACCATGCTGAAAATGATGAAAACCATATGAAAGAGCTTTATCAGCTAATAGATCGGGTTGCAGACTCACAGCAGAATGTAGAGGATATTATTCGTACCGCTAAAGTCGTGGCAAAATTATATAAAATGCAATTAGATGAGGTCGATAATGACTAAAAATACTCGCAGTCCTTATTTACAGGCAATTAGCAAAGATAATTCTCTTCCTATTGAAAAAGAAGCCACTGAATTATGGCTGAAAGATCTTGAGAATAGTTTTCGATGGGTATTGAGGCCTACTTTACAGTTTTTCTTTGCTATCTTACTGCACATCGTTTGGTTTATTAAGCGTTTGCCTCTTCCGCAATTTAGTGCACATAGTTTTTTACAAAAAACTATTTGTTGGTTTTGTCGTCACCTTGTATCCCCTGAGGCTAATCTACTTATTTTGCGTCATTTTGCGACTGAATCTAACATTCTTAATTTTTTGGCCGAAAACTCAGACTGTCAACATAGGGTTAATTTATACCCTAAGAAAATTAGTGATATGTTAACTGATACTTTTGTAAATCACGACGAAGAGTTATTTGAATGTTTTATTCAGCTAGGTGATTTTAGCCCCAAAAAACAAGTAGAGAAAGGCGATGAATACAACTGGAATAGTTGGCAATCCATCAATATGGAAGACTTCATCATAGAAAAGAAAGCATCACAAATATTAGATTTTGAAACATCTCATGCATTATTCATGTGTCTATTTTGCTTTTTACTTACAAAAGATGAATACCGTGACGCTATCAACGGCTTTAACTTAGATCAATCTATCGCTATTAGAATTGGCGAAATTATAGATGATAGAACGCTTACCGAGTATGCCTATAACAAGTATCCACAATATTTAGTTGGTCCATGGAACCTTGGGCAACGTTTTTTAATGCATGGCTTCTTCACTGAGCACCTTTACGCAAAATTAGAGGCGCTAAGAATTGCCCAGTTTAAAAACAGAGAACATATAGAGTAATAACTTTAATAATGTTCTATATAGCAAATAGTAATAAAAAAAACTTATTTATTACTTGCAGCTAACTTAATTAACCAGTAGTGTAAATAACAGTTAAATAAATTAGCTTTTAATGATTGTTAAGTTAATTTTACAACATCATTAAAAACACAGCAAATTTGCTGATAATTGAAGATTATAAAGAGAAATTAACCATGACTATTAACCTGAATCGCCGACATCACCATCACAACATTTAGCCCATTCAGCGTTAGTAGCAAAAACACTGAAGGGCAAAGGCCTTTCAGTGGACAGCAGTAAACATTTCTAATAAGAAAATGACATTACTAAACCCCCGAAAGAGTCTTTACTCTCTCGGGGGTTTTTCGCATTTTAGCGCACTAGAAATTGTATATACATGACGAATTTTAAGCATTACTAAGACAGGAAATTACACTATGACTACATCAGAGCCACGTTTACGCATTGCCATGCAAAAGTCAGGTCGCTTAAGTGACGATACTCAAAAACTACTTAAGCTTTGTGGATTAAAGTTAAACCTAAGCGATAGAAGATTATTAGCACATGTTAGTAATATGCCAATTGATATTATGCGCGTTCGCAGCAGCGATATTCCTGGTCTGGTAATGGATGGTGTGTGTGATTTAGGCATTGTTGGCGACAACACGCTTGAAGAAGAAGAGTTAGATCGTCAATTAAAGGGCAATAACTCTGAGTATATTCGCACTACCGCATTAGATTTCGGTGGCTGTCGTTTCTCTATTGCCATGCCTGAAGAGTTTGAATACACCGGCTTAGATTGTTTAAACGGCTTACGTTTCGCGACAACTTACCCACAATTATTAAACCGTTTTGCTAAAGCTAACGGCATCAATGTTGAATTTTGTTTATTAAAAGGCTCTGTAGAAGTAGCGCCTCGTGTAGGTTTAGCTGACGGTATTTGTGATTTAGTTTCTACCGGTGCAACCCTTGAAGCCAATGGTTTAAAAGAAGTCGCTGAAGTATTTCGCTCGAAAGCCTCACTAATTCAACGTGCAGACTCTCTCGGTGAAGGTAAACAGGCTATTTTAGATACCCTTCTGCCACGTATTCACGGCGTAATGAAAGCGAAAGAAAGCAAATACATCATGTTACACGCGCCGAAAGAGAAAGTTGCCGAAGTAAGTAAGCTTATGCCAGGTACTGAAACGCCAACGGTTTTACCACTAGCTGAGCGTGATGACATGGTGGCAGTGCACGTAGTTGCCACAGAGACTTTCTTTTGGGAAACCATGGAAGAGTTGAAAGCCCTAGGTTGTCACTCCATTTTAGTGATGCCAATAGAGAAAATGATGGGCTAAATTCTATTGGTTCATTGTTAGTTAGCGAAAAAGCTACATCGAAAGTACTCACTGACTAGCGTCAGCTCCGTGCTATCTCTTTGCTCTTTCACTAATTAACTTCGAACAAAAAGAATTACATTAAAAGTAAAAACATTAATACCGAGAAGTAATTATGATTAACCAACTAATCAATTGGCAAACGCTTTCAGAGCAACAACAAAAATGTGCTCTTGCACGTCCAGCCATTGCGGATAGCGCTTTATTATCAACGCAAGTTGCCAATATTTTAGCGCAAGTGAAAAGCCAAGGTGATAAAGCTATTGTTGCCTTAACAGAGCAGTTTGATGGTATCGCCTTAAGTACATTGGCAGTAAGTCAAGAGCAGGTAGCTCAGGCTAAACTCGCGCTAACGGCTAAACGATTAAAAGCCATTGAAACAGCTTATAATCAAATTTATGCCTTTCACAGTGCGCAAAAAGCCAGTGATATCACTGTTGAAACAACGCCTGGGGTAAAGTGTACGTTAAAGACTGAATCCATTGAGAGTGTTGGTTTATATATTCCTGCAGGCTCTGCGCCATTACCATCAACGGTATTGATGCTAGGTGTGCCAGCAAAACTTGCTGGTTGTCAGCGTACGGTATTGGTTTGTCCTCCAGATAAAAATGGTCAACTAGCCAATGAGATATTAGTCGCTGCCGATCTTTGTGGTATTTCTGAAATTTACACAGTAGGCGGTGCACAAGCCATTGCTGCGTTAGCTTACGGCACACAAACCATAAAAGCGGTGAATAAAGTATTTGGCCCTGGTAATAAATATGTCACTGAGGCCAAGACTCAGCTATCACAACAAGTTGCAGGTTTTGCCATTGATATGCCGGCAGGTCCTTCAGAAGTATTAGTTATTGGTGATGAGCAAGCCAACCCAGCATTTATTGCCGCTGATTTGTTATCACAAGCGGAACACGGCGCTGATAGCCAAGTAATCTTGCTTACTGACAGTGAATCACTAATTAACAAGGTATCAGCTGAACTAGAAAAGCAACTGGCATTATTATCACGACGTAAAATTGCTGAACAAGCATTAACACAGTCACGTTTAATTTTAACGAAAGACTTAACCCAAGCGGTTGAGGTATCAAACTTATACGGACCAGAGCACTTAATTATTCAAACCCAAGATGCACAATCATTGCTGAATAATTTACGCAATGCTGGTTCTATTTTTGTTGGTGCTTTTACCCCAGAATCTGCCGGTGATTACGCCAGCGGTACCAACCACGTATTACCAACCTACGGTTATTCAAAAGTTATCTCGAGTTTGTCACTCGCTGATTTTTCTCGCCGCTATACTGTTCAAGAAATCACGAAAGCGGGCCTAACAAGTTTATCTGAGTGTATTATTGAATTAACCGATGCCGAAGGTTTAGATGGTCACCAACGTGCGGTAACTATTCGTTTAGAAGAAGGCGTTTAATTATGGCTAACCTCGAGTCAACAAAAGCTTCGTTAACAACCGCTGAGCAATTAGCGCGAGAAGAGTTAATTGATATGGTGCCTTATCAATCGGCAAGGCGGTTATTTTCAAGTGCCAACTCAACTGAAGAGAAAATCTGGTTAAATGCTAATGAAGCCCCAGGTAATGGTGAATATCAGCTGTCAGCCGAAAACTTAAATCGTTACCCTGACTTTCAACCGAGTAACTTACTCGATGCATATAGCGAATACTGCGGTTTAGCAAAAGAACAGTTATTGGCAACCAGAGGCGCAGATGAAGGCATTGAGCTAATCATCCGTAGCTTTTGTAAAGCCTATCAAGATAGCATTTTAATTTGTCCTCCAACGTATGGCATGTACGCCATTAGTGCTGAAAATCACGGCGCAGGTATTGTCAAAGTACCGCTTATTTCAGCCGACTTAACCCTAGATTTAGCAGGATTAAAACAGCAAGTTGGTAAAGTAAAAGTAGTATTTTTATGCTCACCAGGTAATCCGACGGGTAATCTATTACCACAAGCACAGATTATCGAAGCGATTGAGCTATTTAAAGACAGTGCCATGGTCGTGGTTGATGAAGCTTATATTGAATTTTCACCTGAGGATTCATCGGCAAAATTACTCAATGAATTTGATAATGTTATTGTGCTTAGAACCTTATCAAAAGCATTTGCTTTAGCGGGATTGCGCTGCGGATTTACCTTAGCCAATAAAGATGTCATCACACTATTAAGCAAAGTAATTGCGCCATATCCTATTTCTGCCCCTGTTGCCGAGCTTGCCAGCAACGCCTTAACAAGTGACTTAAATAAAATGCTTGAACAGGTACAATCAAGTAACAAGCTTCGAGGTCAATTGGCATTGTGGTTAACAGAGCAAGGTTGGTGTAAACAAGTATTCGCCAGCGACGCTAACTTTGTTTTATTTCGCTGTCACAGTGAACAAGATAAAAACCAGCTGTTTGATTTACTTGTCAGCAATAATATTTTGATTAGGGATCAGTCAAAACAACTACAGTTGGAAAACTGCTTACGCATTAGTATTGGTAGTGAACAAGAAATAGCAAAATTACAGCAACTACTATCAAGCTATTAACGTAGCAAAAGACTAAATTAGCAAAGTATTAAAGCCAAGCCCTTATACCAGTAAAAAAATTGAAGAGCATTTTATGAGTAATACCCAAGAGAAAATATTATTTATCGACCGTGACGGTACCTTAGTTGAAGAGCCCATTGTTGATAAGCAACTTGATACACTAGAAAAACTAGTTTTTGAGCCAAACGTTATTCCTGAACTACTTAAATTACAGGCAAAAGGCTTTAAGTTAGTGATGGTGTCAAATCAAGATGGTCTAGGTACTAGCAGCTTCCCGCAAGCTGATTTTGATTTACCACACGATAAAATGATGGGGGTTTTCAGCTCACAAGGCATCGTTTTTCAAGACGTTTTATTATGCCCTCATTTTGATGAAGACAACTGTAACTGTCGTAAACCAAAACTTGGATTAGTAAGTGATTACTTACAACAAGGCAGAGTAGATTTTACTAATTCATACGTTATTGGTGACAGAGAAACCGATATGGGGCTTGCCGCTAATATGGGTATTGTCGGTATCAAGTACGACAGAGAAACACTTAATTGGGCGCAAGTCAGTGAGCAAATAATTGCACAATTAGAACAGCCTAGAGTTGCCTCTGTGACACGAACCACCAAAGAAACAGATATTACAGTTAAGGTTAATTTAGATAAAGCAGGTGATAATAGTATTGATACCGGCTTAGGCTTTTTTGACCATATGTTAGATCAAATAGCGACTCACGGCGGCTTTAGCTTAACCTGTAAAGTCAGTGGAGATTATCATATTGATGATCATCACAGTGTAGAAGATACGGCCCTTGCTTTAGGCCAAGCATTAAAAGAAGCACTAGGTGGCAAACGTGGTATTAACCGCTTTGGTTTTGTTATCCCGATGGATGAATGTCGTGCTGAATGTGCAATTGACCTGTCAGGTCGCCCTTGGCTTGAGTTTGATGCTGAATTTACCAGCGATAAGGTCGGTACTATGTCGACACAAATGGTACCGCATTTTTTCCGCTCACTTGCTGATTCGATGCTCATTAGTTTGCACTTATCAACCAGTAAAGGTAACTGTCACCACCAAGTCGAAAGCTTATTTAAAGTATTTGGTCGCGCATTGGGTCAAGCAATCAAAGTCGATGGTGATGCCATGCCAAGTTCTAAAGGTACTCTTTAATGTCAAAAGCGATGAATGTAATTGTAGACACCGGCTGCGCTAACTTATCTTCAGTAAAGTTTGCTGTCGAGCGTTTAGGTTACCAGGTGACTATTACCGATGACGTTGATTTAATCAAACAAGCTGACAAAGTTATTTTTCCGGGTGTTGGCAGTGCTAAGCATGCCATGGCTAATATTAAAGCTAAAAATTTGGTGAGTGTTTTACAGGGGTTAACTCAACCTGTTCTTGGTTTTTGTTTAGGCATGCAGTTGATGACAGAGTCATCTCAAGAGACAAATGAAGATGCTGACGTACCATGCTTAGGCTTAATCCCAACAAAAGTAGAGCCATTAAAAGCACAAGGTAATCGTTTACCACATATGGGCTGGAATACGCTCAAAAATGTATCAGACCATCCGATATTTAGCGGTATCACTAACGGTGATTATTTTTACTTTGTGCATAGCTTTGCTGCACCTGTTAGTGAGTACACTATCGCAAGTTGTGAATACGGTAGTGAATTTTCAGCAGCAATAGCGAAAGATAATTTTATTGGTTGTCAATTTCATCCTGAACGCTCAAGCGCATTAGGCAGTAAAATTATACAAAACTTTTTAGAGTTAGAACCACAGGAGCTTGTGAACTCATGATGATCCCTGCGATTGATCTGATCAATGGTGAAGTAGTTCGCTTATACCAAGGCGATTACAACCAGAAAACCAATTACCAATATACCGTACAAGAGCGTCAACAAGCCTATGCTCAATCAGGTGCTACTGTTATGCACTTTGTCGATTTAGATGGTGCAAAAGACAGTACTAAACGTCAACTTGAAACCTTAAAAACAGTAGTGAAACACCCGTCTATGATTATTCAAGTAGGTGGTGGTGTGCGCTGTGAAGATGATGTAAAGCAACTACTTGATTTAGGTGCTGATCGTGTTGTTATTGGTAGCTTAGCCATCAAACAACCTGAGTTAGTAGCTCAATGGCTTAAAACCTACGGCTGTGAAAAAATTGTCTTAGCGCTCGATATCAAAATTGATGCACAAGGTAATAAAACCCTCCCAACCCACGGTTGGATTGAAGACAGTGGTGTTAACTTGGAAGATTTACTCGCACAGTATCAAGACGCGGGGATTAAACATGTTTTATGTACTGATATCAGCAAAGACGGTACTCTGACGGGCACTAACGTTGATTTATATAGCGAGGTTTGCGCTAAGTATCCAGAGATTGATTGGCAAGCATCTGGTGGTATTGGCTCACTTGATGACATCAAGGCACTTATTCCAACAGGCGTTAGTGGTGTGATTTTAGGTCGCTCACTTCTTGAGGGTAAGTTTACTTTAGAAGAAGCCATCAGTTGCTGGCCTCAATCTTCGTAAAAAGAATGTAAACTGCATTGTCGTCACTCTTTACGCCATCACTTATAAAACATAAGCTCAGGCGTTCATCATTTGACGGCTTTGTTTAAATCCATTTTATTTAGATTGAAACTTAAAAAAACCAACTAGCTATTAAATTGGAAAGTTGGGAAGAAGGAAAATGCTAAATGTTAGCTAGAAGAATTATCCCTTGTCTCGATGTTCGTGATGGCAAGGTAGTTAAAGGTGTTCAATTTAGAAACCATGAGATTATTGGTGACATTGTTCCTTTAGCACAGAAGTATGCAGAAGCTGGTGCAGATGAATTAGTCTTTTATGATATAACCGCCAGTTCAGACGGGCGCGTGGTAGATAAAAGCTGGGTTAGCCGTATAGCTGAAGTCATTGATATCCCTTTTTGTGTCGCCGGTGGTATTAAAAGCGAAGCTGACGCTAAAGAGATTTTGATGATGGGCGCGGATAAAATATCAATTAACTCCCCTGCGCTGCGTGATCCTGAGTTAATTACTCGCTTAGCAGATGTCTTTGGTCAGCAATGTATTGTTGTTGGTATTGACAGCTTTTATAACAAAGAGACTGATCAGTATCAGGTTTATCAATTTACCGGTGATGAAACACGTACGCAAAAAACTGACTGGACTACCTTTGAATGGATTAAAAAAGTCGTCAGCTTAGGTGCTGGTGAAATAGTGCTTAATTGCATGAACCAAGATGGTGTTCGCCAAGGTTATGATATTGAGCAATTAAAACAAGCACGCGCCGTATGTAATGTTCCACTGATAGCATCAGGCGGTGCTGGCGCAATAGAGCACTTTAGTGAAGTGTATCAAACTGCTGATGTTGATGGCGCATTAGCTGCTTCAGTATTTCACAAAGGTGTGATCGCGATTAGCGATTTAAAAGATTATTTAAAAAATGAAAATATCGAGGTAAGACCATGTTAGTAACTAAAGATAATATCGCTGAATTAGCGTGGCAGAAAATGGATAACCTCATTCCCGCAATTATTCAACATGCGGCAACAGGTGCTGTTTTAATGCAAGGTTATATGAATCAAGATTCATTAGCGGCAACGCTTGAGACGGGCAAAGCTACCTTTTATAGCCGTTCAAAACAAGGTCTCTGGGTAAAGGGTGAAACTTCGGGCAATTTTCTAGAAGTTAAACAAGTACTCACTGATTGTGACAGCGATAGTTTACTTATTGCATGCCAGCCGATTGGTCCAACTTGTCATTTAGGCACTGAGTCATGTTTTCCTGAGCAAAAACTTTCTCAACAAAACTTTCTCAGCCAGTTAGAGAATGTCATTGAAAGTCGCAAAGGCGATAAACCTGAAGAAAGCTACACTGCACATCTATTTTCTCGTGGTACCACTAAAATAGCACAAAAAGTGGGTGAAGAAGGCGTTGAAGTGGCGCTTGCCGCGGTAGCAGAAACAAAAGATGACTTATTGGGTGAATGTGCAGACTTGTTCTACCACACGTTAGTTTTACTTGCCGATAAAGAAATTGAACTAAGTGAAGTGATGGCTGTGCTGCAACAACGTCACAATAAATAAAGCACATGTTAGAGCGAACATAGAATAACCAACTTTGCTAAATAAAAGCATCCTTGTTATCTTTATAAGACAAGGATGCTTTTATTTTTACTCCAGTGAAGTAGTTTATAACTAGGTGGCGTTCTTTTATGGCACAGCTAACTTACAAGCAACATTGTAGGCTGATTTTCAAAGCAACTCTGTTGCTATCACTGCTCTTTTTTACTTTACTTGCAAATGCTAGGCAAGATAGTGTGCTCATCTATATTCGTGATGATGTCTACATCGACTACCAGCAGTTCCTTTCCGGCAGAGATGTCTATTCAATCAATAACTTTTCCGGCAAGAAAATACGCCGTGATGTTGTCGATATGATTATTGCACAGCAAGCATTAAAATTAGGCGGCTTTGACTTTAGTTTCAAATATGCACCGGGAAAAGTTAACTTTCGTAATACCCAAATGTTGCAAAATGGTCAGCTATTAATTAGTTTCGACTCATACTGGCAACAAGATGCCCTTCCGCTTGCCGACAAAGTCTATATTTCAGATGAAGTTATCCGAAACGGCGAATACATCGCAGGCATTTATACCAGCCCAAATAATAAGAAAACCTTGGCGGTTGAGGAGTTGAATGACCTTAGCGAGTTAACAGCGGTTTCTACGCCCAAATGGCG
>OLII01000063.1_pt1 | contig 36838 bp, 28 predicted proteins | sample 1609481 | NCBI WGS metagenome assembly OLII01 (sample SAMN05416859, study PRJEB24817) | seawater metagenome | isolation source: Sea water | place: Canada:Atlantic | collected 2013-11 | reverse complement strand
CACCGCCCTTTCACGGCGGTAACAGGGGTTCGAATCCCCTTAGGGATGCCACTTTCTTTTTAAATAAAAAAGTGAACTACACAAGAAAACCCACGTAATATCTCAATATTACGTGGGTTTTTTTTTGCTTAAAATTTAGTAAGTTAATTTTATTGGCAGTGTTTACTTTTCACATTATAGTATTGATGAACATGCTCATTTGTCATTTGTCATTTGTCATTTGTCATTTAAAAGTGAAAGGGAATTACCATGAATGAAATACACTATCCTATCGACGGGGCTTGCCAGTGTGGTCAAGTCACTTACCAATTAATGGCACCACCATTTATGATCGCAGCTTGTCATTGTCGACAGTGTCAAAAACTATCTACGAGTGCTTTTAGTATTACCGCCATGGTAAAAGCATCAGATGTAAAGTTCAGTGGTATTATGCATGAATGGCTTCGCTCATCAGATAGCGGCAATACTAACGGCGCTAAGTTTTGTCCAAGTTGTGGTAATCGTATTTTTCACTTCAACCCAGAGCAACCGGATAAAATAAAGTTAAAACCAAGCACGCTTTCTGATACTCGGGTAATACAACCAACCATGCATATCTGGACTAGTGAAAAGCAAGACTGGTTTATTTTGCCTGATAATGTTGAATGTCATGATAAACAGCCTTTCTAGAAAATACTTACTCAATTACGTATATAAGCGAACATTAAATGACTGAGACAACAAAAAAATCAATATCCCTGGTACTCGGAAGTGGCGGTGCCCGTGGACTCGCCCACATAGGTGTTATTCATTGGTTAGAAGAGCAAGGTTTTGAAATAGCTTCGATTTCTGGCTGTTCTATGGGGGCGCTGATCGGTGGCATATATGCTGCTGGTAAGTTAGATATTTTTGAACAATGGGTCAGGGACATTAATAAAGTCGATATATTTACCCTGCTTGATTTGTCATGGCAGAAAAATGGTTTAGTCAAAGGCGATAAAATAATTGAGACACTAAAAGATTTAGTCGGTGATATCGCGATTGAAGATTTACCGGTTAAGTATACTGCTGTTGCAGCCGACGTAATCAATGAAAAAGAAATTTGGTTAAGTTCAGGCAGTTTATTTGATGCAATTAGGGCTTCGATATCTTTACCATTATTTTTCACACCGTTTCATTATCGCGGGCTAGACCTTATCGATGGCGGGGTACTTAATCCCGTGCCAATTGCCCCGACTTTTGGAGACCATACCGACTGTAGCATAGCGGTTAACCTTGGTGGCAATGTTAAAGCGGTTGATACTGCAGTGTTGCAAGAGGCATCCGATGAAGAAGATCTTAAGTCACAAAGTAAAATAGGGCGTTTTTTAGCGCGCTTTAAAACTAAGGCGGTAGAACACACTCAAAATGAATGGGGGGCGTATGATATTGCCAACCAAGCGTTTGATGCAATGCAAAGTACCATTGCTAGACAAAAACTTGCGGCGTATCCCGCGGATTACTTTGTTGAAATTGCACGTAATGCCTGCGGTACATTAGAGTTCCATCGCGCTGATGAAATGATCACTCTGGGTTATGAAGCGGCAAAGGCAAGTTTATCGCCGATAATTGCAGATAAAAATAAAGAGACTGCAGCAGAGGTGATAGAAAAGCAATGTTAAAAGGGATACATCATGTCGCCATTATTTGCTCTGACTATCAAAAATCTAAAGATTTCTATGTTGGTATACTCGGTTTAAACGTTTTGGCAGAAAACTACAGGGCAGAGCGTAAGTCCTTTAAATTAGATCTTGAGTTGCCTGATGGCAGCAAAGTCGAGTTGTTCTCATTTCCAAGCTCACCGCAGAGACCAAGTTACCCAGAAGCTCGCGGTTTAAGGCACTTGGCTTTTAACGTTGAAGACATTGAACAAGTAACTAGGAAATTACAGCACCATGGGGTTAGTGTTGAAGCAATACGTGTCGATGAATATACCAGTAAAAAATTTACCTTCTTTAGTGATCCTGATGGATTGCCGTTAGAGCTATATCAACAATGCTGAACTTGTTGGATAATTAATTGGTTATAGGAGCAAAAGATGAAAAAAGTGACATACCAAGAAGTGATTAGCTTTTGGTTTACAGAAATAGCACCCGCAAAGTGGTGGCTAAAAGATTTATCTTTTGATGAAACAATCAAGACCAGGTTTCAAACGATTCATCAAGCTGCGATAAAAGGTGAGTTATCAAGTTGGCGAGATTGCGCGCAAGGCCGGCTGGCAGAAATCATTATTCTTGATCAGTTTTCTCGTAATATGTACCGAGATACCGCACTCGCGTTCGCATATGATGCTATGGCTTTGGTTCTCGCGCAAGAGACGATTGCTCTAGGCATGGATAAAGAACTTACGGCTATTCAAAGAAGCTTTTTATATATGCCATACATGCACAGTGAGTCTCGCTTAATTCACCAAGATGCTGTAGTACTTTATCAAGCAAATGGCATAGAAAATAATCTTGATTTTGAATTGAAGCATAAGGTGATCATTGATCGTTTTGGTCGCTACCCACATAGAAACGCCATCTTAAATCGTGATTCGACTCAAGATGAACTCGCATTTTTAAATGAACCCAATTCTTCGTTCTAAATTAAAGATCAGATCATGTATCAATTATATTATTACCCGCTTAATGCCAGCATGGCTCCACACTTTATCCTCGAAGCGCTAGATGTTGAATTTGAGTTGGTAAAAGTCGATAGAAAAAGTAATGCGCAAAAATCGAAAGAATACTTAGCACTGAACCCTACAGGCAGGATCCCGACCCTAGTGAAGGGAAATAAAACCTTGTTTGAAAGTCCGGCTATTTGTATTTTCCTTGCAGAAAATCATCCGCAAGCGAAGCTAATACCACCGATTGGCGATGATAAAAGAGCAGATTTTTATCAGTGGATGATGTATTTAACCAATACGTTACAAGCAGAATTAATGGTTTATTTCTATCCAGAGAAACATACCACGGATAAAGCTACGACTGATGCAATAATTACTGCTCAGCAAACACGGTTAGCAGATATTTTGTCAATACTTGACCAACAACTTACTGACCAGCAATACCTACTTGGTGAAGATATTAGTGTCTGTGATTATTTTTTATTTATGTTGGCCGTTTGGGCTGATGAGCTAGTTAAGCCGCCACTGGCCTTTACACACCTCAACGGTTATTTAAGGCGAATGGCCAAGCTTCCTGCCATAATTAAGGTTTGTAAAAAAGAGCAACTAAACTTAAGCGATTACCAATTACCAATTACCAATAACCAATAACCAATAAGCGATAAAATCAACAATCAAATCAACAAGCGTTTAGCCAATAACAATAACCAATCAAACTAAGCATGTCGGAACAACCGCCATGGTATTTCCTTCGCATTATTCCAATGCAACAAGAGCAACTCATCCGTAAAGTTAAAAGAACAAATATTGTCGACAATAATACTTAAGTCTACTTGCTAATTCCTCTTAAGAGGATATTATTAATTCATAACTTTAGATGTGTCGACAATTAATCATGATTGAATTGTTCGATATACAACCAATTAATTAAGATTATTAAATAATTATGCTGTTAGAAAATCCCACTAAACAAGCTGCTGTTACAACTGCCGATAAGGTTTTTGAACAACTTCAACATGCCATTGTTGAAGGTGATATGGCAGCAGGCAGTAAAATCAGTGAGCCAGAATTAGCCAAACGCTATGAAATTAGTCGCTCTACATTGCGAGAAGCGTTAAACCGCTTAGAAAAGTGTCACTTAATCGAGCGTAAAGCGAATGTTGGTTCACGGGTAGTAGATTGTACAATCGAAGGCTTGCTTGAACTGTATATTACGCGTGAAGCACTTGAAGGCATGGCATGTAGGCAAGCGGCACTTAACATGACCGAAGCCGAAATCGAACATATGCAAGCCATGCTAGCCCAACATGCAGATGAAAAAGCACTGCAAGATGGCGTGGCTTATTATCAAGAACAAGGCGATGTCGATTTTCACTACAAAGTCATTTTAGGTAGTCATAACCAGCAGCTGATTAATCTTATTTGTGGACAGTTATATCATCTTGTTCGTATGTACCGTTGTCAATTCGGCATGCATAGCCCCAGAGCAACACGTGCTTTTCGAGAACACTCTAATATAATTCAAGCAATAAGTGATAGAGATGGTGAGTTAGCTGAGCTACTTATGCGTCGACATATTGCTGCTTCGCGTAAAAATATTGAGGCAAAAATCGCGCAACAAAATGGTTCAGAAAAACAGTTAACGAAATAAATTATAAATTAAAGCTTATGTTAAGTAAGAAAAAGCTTCATCAATGAGGAATGAAAGATGTCAGTAACATTATCACCAGGCGCTAAGTTTCGATTAGCGTTAGAAAACAATAAACCTTTGCAAGTTGTCGGCACAATTAACGCATATTGCGCCATGATGGCAGAGCAACTTGGTCATCAAGCGATTTACTTATCAGGTGGCGGTGTTGCCAATGCCTCATATGGTTTACCTGATTTAGGGATGACATCACTTAACGATGTTATTGCTGATGTACAACGCATTACCAGTGCTTCGAGCTTACCACTGCTAGTTGATATCGATACCGGTTGGGGCGGGGCATTTAATATTGCTAAAACTGTTCGTGATATGGAAAAGGCCGGCGCTGCAGCTGTTCACATTGAAGATCAAGTCGCGCAAAAACGATGTGGACATCGCCCTAATAAAGAAATCGTTTCAACAGCTGAGATGGTTGATCGTATCAAAGCGGCTGTAGATGCCCGTACAGATAAAGACTTTTTTATTATGGCAAGAACTGACGCTTTTGCTCAAGAAGGCTTGGAAGCGGCCCTTGAACGTGCCAAAGCCTATGTTGCTGCCGGTGCTGATGGCATTTTTGCTGAAGCGGTAAAAACAGAAGAGCATTACCGCGCATTTACACAAGCGTTAGATGTACCTGTATTAGCAAACATCACTGAATTTGGTCAAACAGAGCTATGGAACAAAGAGCAACTTGGCGAGTGGGGATGTGCGATGGTGCTTTATCCATTATCAGCATTTCGTGCAATGAACAAAGCGGCTGAGTCGGTTTATAAAACTTTATTAGCGGATGGCGATCAAAAAGCAGAAATAGATAACATGCAAACCCGTATGGATTTATATGATTACCTTGGCTACCACGATTATGAACAAAAATTAGATTCGCTTTTTGCTGAAGGCAAAAATAAGTAAGTAAAAAGTGCTGAAGGCAAAAATAAATAGCTAACGAGCGTTGAGGTTAACTCAGCACTTAAAGAAATAAATATAAAAATAAAGTCGAACTTCATTTTAATAACAATAGTCGTTCGAACAACAAATTTAATGGATATGAGGAAAGAATCATGAGTGATAAAAAGATAGGCGGAGCAGGACTACGTGGTCAAAGTGCAGGTGAAACAGCGTTATGTACGGTCGGTAAGTCAGGTAGTGGTTTAACGTACTGCGGTTATGATGTTGCAGATTTAGCTGAAAATGCCACGTTTGAAGAAGTCGCTTATTTACTTTTTAACGGCGAATTACCAAATGAAAAAGAGCTAGCGACTTATAAAGATACGTTAGCGAGCATGCGTGATTTACCACAAGCGTTAAAAGAAGTGTTAAAGCTTATTCCAAAAGATGCTCACCCAATGGACGTTATGCGCACCGGCTGTTCATTTTTAGGCAACGTAGAACCAGAGAACGATTTCTCTACTCAAAATCAAGCAGCTAATCGCTTACTTGCGGCCTTTCCAGCCATCATGTGTTACTGGTATAAATTTTCACATGAAGGTGTGGAAATTGACTGTATGTCAAATGAAGACTCAATCGGTGGTCACTTTTTACGCCTATTAAACGGTGAAAGCCCATCAGCTCAACATGAACGTGTTATGGATGTTTCATTAATTTTATATGCAGAGCATGAATTTAATGCTTCAACCTTTACTGCGCGTGTTTGTGCATCAACGCTTTCTGATATGTTCTCATGTATAACTGGCGCTATTGGTACGTTACGTGGACCACTTCATGGTGGCGCCAACGAAGCGGCAATGGATATGATTGAGAGATTCAAATCACCGGCTGATGCAAAAGAGCAAATGGCGGGTATGCTTGAACGTAAAGAGAAAATCATGGGCTTTGGCCATGCGATTTATCGTACATCAGATCCACGCAACGTAATCATCAAAGCATGGTCTGAGAAGCTAGCTGCTGAAAATGGTGATACCTCACTTTACGATATTTCTGTCGCATGTGAAGAATACATGTGGGATACCAAGAAGTTATTCTGTAATGCTGATTTCTTCCATGCATCAACCTATAACTACATGGGTATTCCAACAAAATTATTTACACCAATATTTGTTTGTTCACGCTTAACCGGTTGGGCAGCGCATGTTATGGAGCAACGCTCTAATAACCGTATTATCCGTCCATCAGCAGATTACACCGGCGCTGAACCACGTACTGTTGTCGCTATCGATAAGAGATAGGAGAGACTTGTTATTTGTCACTACTTCATCGTCAGAAAAACATCACATATACATATATGCTCAGTTTTTCTTCCTTGAATTAGTGGCAAATCCCATCGTCTAGTTGCGCTTTTGTATACGTAAGCAATGTTAATTGGTTGTTTATGTAAGATATTTCCTGGAATAAATTATGAATTATGAACACCGTAAACCCTTACCCGGCTATCAAATTGGTGGCGTTAATATTGACTACTTTGATACCCGAGGTGCTGTAGAAGCAATTAGTGCAGGTAGTTACGCAAAGCTACCTTATACCTCGCGTATTTTGGCTGAGCAGTTGGTACGTCGCTGCTCACCTGACATGCTGACTGATTCTCTTAAGCAGTTGATTGAGCGCAAACAAGATTTAGATTTTCCTTGGTATCCAGCGCGTGTTGTCTGTCATGATATTTTAGGACAAACGGCATTAGTTGATTTAGCTGGTTTGCGTGATGCTATTGCTGTGCAAGGTGGCGACCCGGCAAAAGTAAACCCTGTAGTCCCAACGCAGCTTATTGTTGATCATTCTCTAGCTGTGGAAGCGCCAGGTTTTGATAGTGATGCTTTTGAAAAAAACCGCGCCATTGAAGACAGACGTAATAAAGACCGCTTTAAATTTATTGAGTGGAGCAAAACCGCGTTTAAAAATGTTGATGTTATCCCCGCGGGTAACGGTATTATGCACCAAATCAATTTAGAGAAAATGTCACCCGTGGTTCAGCTACGTGACGGTGTTGCCTTCCCTGATACTTGTGTAGGTACAGATAGTCATACCCCTCATGTTGACGCGCTAGGTGTTATTGCAATTGGTGTTGGCGGGTTAGAGGCTGAAACAGTGATGCTCGGTCGTCCATCAATGATGCGATTACCGGATATCATCGGTGTAAAACTTATTGGTAAACGTGCACCCGGTATTACGGCAACTGATATGGTACTGGCCATTACAGAGTTTTTACGCAATGAAAAAGTGGTTTCAAGTTACTTAGAATTCTTCGGTGAAGGTACTAAAGATTTAACCATTGGCGATCGCGCAACCATATCAAATATGACGCCAGAATACGGTGCCTCAGCGGGCATGTTTTATATCGATCAGCAAACCATTGATTACTTAAAACTAACCGGAAGAGAGCCAGAGCAGGTGGCATTGGTTGAAACGTATGCAAAACATACCGGTCTTTGGGCTGATGACTTAACACAAGTAGAATATGAACGTGTTATTGAATTTGATTTATCAACGGTTACTCGTAATTTAGCCGGTCCATCTAACCCACATCGTCGATTAGCAACGGCTGATTTGGTTGCTAAAGATATCGCTAAAGACCTAGAGGCATGTAAAGCACAAGAAGCCAATGGCGAAATGCCTGATGGCGCAGTTATTATTGCCGCAATCACTTCTTGTACCAATACTTCAAATCCACGCAATGTTGTTGCTGCAGGTCTTGTGGCTAAACGTGCCAATGCCTTAGGTCTAAAACGTAAATCTTGGGTTAAATCTTCTTTTGCTCCGGGTTCAAAAGTGGCGAAGCTTTATTTAGAAGAAGCTGGCCTACTAGCTGAAATGGAACAGTTGGGCTTTGGTATTGTTGGTTATGCTTGTACTACTTGTAATGGCATGTCAGGGGCCTTAGACCCGAAAATTCAGCAAGAAATTATCGACCGTGATTTATATTCAACAGCGGTATTATCGGGTAACCGTAACTTCGATGGCCGTATACATCCACACGCTAAACAAGCTTTCTTGGCATCGCCGCCACTCGTTGTTGCCTATGCTCTTGCGGGTACTATGCGATTTGATATTGAAAAAGATATTCTTGGACAAGATCAAAACGGTAATGATATTACCTTGAAAGATATTTGGCCAAGTGATGAAGAAATTGATGCAATTGTAGCGTCTGCAGTTAAGCCTGAGCAGTTCAAAAAAATCTATACACCGATGTTTGATTTAGGTGCCTTTGAACCTGCAAAAAGCCCACTATATGACTGGGACCTTAAAAGTACATATATCCGTCGCCCTCCATATTGGGAAGGTGCCTTAGCAGGTGTTCGTACTATGAAAGGCATGCGTCCTTTAGCCGTATTAGGTGACAACATTACTACTGATCATTTATCACCATCAAATGCTATTCAGTTAAACAGTGCTTCAGGTGCTTACCTTGATAAAATGGGCGTTCCACATGACGATTTTAACTCGTATGCAACGCATCGTGGCGATCATGAAACTACTCAACGAGCTACATTTGCTAACCCAAAATTGTTTAATGAAATGTGCCGAGATGAAAATGGTGAAGTTAAGCAAGGATCATTAGCACGTATTGAGCCGGAAGGTACAGAGTCGCGTATGTGGGAAGCGATTGAAACCTATATGCAGCGCAAGCAGCCATTGATTATTATTGCCGGTGCAGATTACGGTCAAGGTTCATCACGAGATTGGGCTGCAAAAGGGGTTCGTTTAGCCGGTGTCGAAGTTATTGTCTCAGAAGGATTCGAGCGTATTCACCGTACTAACTTAATTGGTATGGGAGTATTACCATTAGAATTCACTAAGGGCGACACACGTAATACTTACCGCATTGATGGCACTGAAACCTATGACGTAAATGGCACTACAGCGCCAGGTGGTGCTATGACAGTTGTCATGACACGTAAAAATGGTGAAGTGGTTGAAATACCGGTGAAATGTCGTTTAGATACTGCGGAAGAAGTCACCGTATACAATGGTGGTGGGGTGCTGCAAAAATTTGCCACAGATTTCCTTGAATCAAACGCATAACTCGTTATTTGATTTAACAGCTTCGTTGGAGGTGCTCATTGACGTTCGTCAACTCCGCGCCTCCGCCTTGCTCTAAAATCAAATTCCTACGTTCTACGTAAATTCAAATGATTGTTAAAATGGCACATATTTCTAAAAATAATGTGCCATTTTTGTATAAAAGAATTAGAAGGAGAGAGCAAATGGCTTTCGAATCTCAAGTACATTTACCCCAAGTAAAGATTCCAGCTACCTACATGCGCGGTGGCACCTCAAAAGGGGTGTTTTTCAATTTAACCGATTTGCCTGAGCGTTGTCAGGTAGCAGGTCAAGCACGTGACAATATGCTGCTACGGGTTATCGGTAGTCCTGATCCTTATGGTAAACAAACCGATGGCATGGGCGGGGCAACATCGAGTACCAGTAAAACAGTGATCTTAGCCAAATCTTCAGAAGAAAATCACGATGTTGATTACCTCTTTGGTCAAGTGGCTATTGATAAAGCTTTCGTTGATTGGAGCGGTAACTGTGGCAATTTAACTGCGGCGGTAGGGTCTTTTGCTATTATGTCGGGTTTGGTTGATGCCAGTCGTATACCTGAAAACGGTGTTTGTACTGTGCGTATTTGGCAAAAGAACATTGCGAAAACAATTATTGCTCAAGTACCTATCACTGACGGTGAAGTACAAGAAACTGGTGATTTTGAACTTGATGGTGTGACGTTTCCTGCGGCAGAAGTTCCTGTTGAATTTATCGCACCAGTAGACCCCTCTGAAGCTATGTTTCCCACCGGTAATGTTGTTGATGAACTTGAAGTGCCAAATATTGGTACATTTAAAGCAACTATGATTACTGCGGGCATTCCAACTATATTCTTAAATGCTGATGAAATTGGTTACACCGGAACCGAGCTTCAAGAAGCAATAAATGGTGATGAAGCTGCACTTAAACGTTTTGAAACTATTCGTGCGTGGGGCGCTGTTAAAATGGGTTTGATAGCTGATATATCAGAAGCGGTTGCACGACAACATACCCCAAAAGTAGCTTTTGTCTCACCAGCTCAAGATTATGTTACTTCAAGTGCTAAAGAAGTTTCATCTTCAGAAATTGATTTACATGTCCGTGCATTGTCTATGGGCAAACTGCACCACGCGATGATGGGCACAGCTGCCGTCGCCATAGGCACGGCAGCAGCAATACCAGGAACTTTAGTTGCTTTAGCTACAGGACAAGCTGCAGATAAAGCATCAGAGTCAGTTACCTTTGGGCACCCATCAGGAACATTAAAAGTGGGCGCACAAGCGAGTAATGTTGACGGTAATTGGGTAGTCAATAAAGCAATGATGAGTAGAAGTGCTCGCGTCTTAATGGAAGGGAAAGTTAGAATTCCGGCAGATGCCTTTTAACTAGCGCATTTTGTTTTAACCTTGATAAAAGCTTGGAAGGTAACTTTCAAGCTTTTTTACTTTTAATTCAACCAAATGCGGTTTATAAAGGAGGTATAGTTTAAAGCCACCTGAGATAAATACATTGAAAAGTCATGTTAACAAGAATCCATCACTGCTTTCCTTGACTCATAATATTGTCGTCGGATTGACTCTCTCGTTATTGATTTCGTTAGAGGTAGTGGCCGCAACTGTCACTGTCAGTGACAACTTAATCGTACGCGATGTCAATGATAAGCCAGTGGAACATGGTTTCTTGTCCAAAAAGCAAAGCTTTGACCTAGAGCAAGGTAAACAGAGCTTTGTCGTTAAATATAAAGATGTTTTTGAAAATATGGACTTAGGACTAGAAACTCTGGTTACTACCGATTATTTTGTTGTAGAGTTCATCGTCAAAAATCAAAAAAATTTGGCGCTTTCAACAGTTGCTATCAATGATTTATCGGCGGCTGAGGCATTTTCTAAGTCTCCTGAGCTTGTGTTACTCGATGAAAAAGAGTCACCTTTAGTACTGAAACTGATGACGCTTAGTGACTATGAATTGACCAAGAAGGTTAATGAAGTGGTAACAACGTTGTCTGCTGCTAAGCCTGATAACCTATCGGCACAATCACAGAATAAAAACGTAGAAATTGAAACAAAAGTGCTTGAACAGGTAGATACTTTACCTATGTTAAAATATTGGTGGCTTAAAGCTAGCACCAAAGAAAAAGCTGAATTTCTTCATTATGTTGAACAGAATAAATAAACTTCACAAAAGTGACTGTAAATTAAAGCATAAAGTTTCAGTCATTTTTCCATGTTGGGGAGCACAAATGCTTACTTTACTAAATACTTTATTACCAAACCCTATTAATTTTAAAACTAACTTAGTGATGTCCTTATACTTAGCATTATCTTTACCGTTTAGTGCCCTTGCTGACGAGGCGAGTATTGAGGTTTCTGGTCAGGGAAGTGTCACTGTGGTCCCTGATCATTTTTCTTTGACACTGACCATTACCGAGCGTGGTAGGGTGCCCAGTAAATTGAAAGCCCTTATTGATAAAAAGAGTAATGCAGTGATATTGGCTGCAAAAGGCGTTGGTGTTAAGAATGAAAGTATAACTTCAGCACGTGTCAGCTTAAGGGTAATCAAAGAAAAGCCCTCCATTCAAGTTCAGGGTGTTGAACTAAGAAAGCCAAGACAAAGCGTCTATGTCGATGGAAAAACCATAAACCAGAGCCAACAGCAAGATTATGAAAAACCATTATTTGAGTTAAGTCGACAAATAACAGTAAGTTTTGCAGAAATTAATAATTATGATCAGTTTCTTGGCCAGGTGATAAAGATAAATGTCAGCCATATTTCAAGCTTAACAATGTCGGTAAAAGAGCGCGATGAGTATTATCAGCAAGCGTTATTAGCAGCAATTAGTCATGCTAAAGAAAAAGCGCAGCGAATGGCAAAACAAGCAGGTGCATCAATAGATAAACTATTGCATGTTAAAGAGCAATCAAGAAATCACTACCAGCCGATGTACGCTCAAGCGTTAATGAGTGATGCTTCTTCAACAGAGCATTCTTCTCACATTGGGAATCAAGTGATCACAGCGAGAGTGTCTGTTAAATTTAGCCTTAATAACTAAAAAAGCATGTCTTAGCAGCAATAGTTGGCTAATTGTTAGAGAAAAGCTTTAAATATGGTACTTTTTTAGGTATGTTAGCGCTTTTTTAATATAGCATTCTTACGCGGTAGTCATTAATGGATAACAAAGCTGAATTTTATCAAGAATTATTAGGACAAACTAAAGCACTAATACATGATGAATCTGATACTATTGCCAATATGGCGAATATCAGCGCCTTACTGTTTGAACGTTTATCCTCTGTTAATTGGGTAGGCTTTTATCGTGTTATTGAAGAAGAGTTAGTACTTGGCCCGTTTCAAGGAAAAGTTGCTTGTATTCGAATTCCGCTAGGAAGGGGAGTTTGCGGTACTTGCGCCGCAACAGCAAAAGTTCAACGTATAGCCGATGTCCATCAATTCTCAGGACATATAGCTTGCGATGCGAGCAGTAATGCTGAATTAGTTTTGCCGATAGTTGTAGCAGGAAAGGTTATCGCTGTATTAGATATCGATAGCACTGCTTTTGATCGTTTCAGCGAAGAAGATGAAGTAGGAATAAAAGCGATTGTAGAATTGTTTGAACGCAGTATTAGCGCTTAATTGGAAACAAGGTAAGCTAAAGCTTAAAGCAAATGTAAATTGTGATATAAAGAAGTGAATATTTAATGAAAGAATTTGTGGTCATTCATGACTATCTAGTTACCCAAGAAATTGTCGGTGATTGGGATGGCCAGGAAGAAGAAGTTGCTGAGCGTATGAATGAGATTTATCATACTCTATATGACTTGGCGGAAGAAGATATTGATACGGAAGTTCTAGAGCAGTTATTGGCGCTTATTTGGGATACTTGGATAGGCCAAGAAGCAATAGCTGAAATTGAATCTAACGATATATATGATTGGTGTAGACATGTGCTTGATAATCCTGAGCAACATCTCCAGTCAGAAGAATAAATGTAAAAATTGTTGCTATTTTCAAGCTTGAGACAACTTTATTAAAGATAACGTTGGCTTAAATTAAATTAAATTAAACTGTAAAAAAGTGTAGTTATGGAAACTGAAATTAAACGTACAAGTACTAAAGATATTATTAGCTATTTAACAGAAAAATTCCCCGAGTGTTTTTCTGTTAAAGGCCCTGTTAAACCACTTAAAATTGGTATTTTTCAAGATTTAGCAGAAAAGCTTAATGAAGATGAAACCGTTAGTAAGACTCGCTTACGTCAAGCTTTAAGACATTATACCAGTAGCTGGCGCTACCTTAAAGCGATCAAGGTTGGTGTTTCTCGTGTAGATGTAGATGGCAAAGAAGTTGCTCAGATTGATGAAGAGCAAGCTGCCTATGCTAGTAAGACACTAAAAGAGAGCCAAGAAAAATTTGGTAACAAAAAACCGACAGACAGTGACAACAAAAAGCCTTATAAAGGTAAACAAGGTTCAACAGGTGATAAGCCAACAGAGAAAAAACGTGACTCTGCTAAGTTTAAATCTGTAAAGTCTTCTAAGCCTAAAACAGCTAAAAAAGATGCAGCGCCACTAAAACCTGTTGAATCAGCTACAATCAAAGTAGGCAGTAGTGTAAGAGTACAGTTAGGCAATTCTCCAATGAATGCCACAATCACTGAAATTTCTGGTAAAGATATCAGTGTACAACTTGACTCTGGCATGGTGATAAAAACCCAACTACAAAACATTTACGCGTAGTTGTAAAACTAGCCTTCAAGGTACTTAACGTTGAAGGCGGGCTTGACCATTAGTTAAGTCATACAGAAATTGAATAGGAAGTTAATGCATGCAAAAATTTTGTCGTATCGCTCTAGCCGTCTCTTTATCCTTAGGTTTATCTGTCAGCGCCGTCGCGTTTGAAAAAGTACATACCCCAGAAGAGTTACCTGTACTCATGCCTGAAAGTCAGCATGCTACAGCAAGTAAGCGCATTACGGCACGTTTTACTCGTGCACACTATAAGAAAGTCACCATTGATGATGCTTTATCAGGTGAAGTCTTTGACCGATATATTAAACAGCTCGATTATGCTCGCAATATATTCACCTCAACGGATATAGATAACTTTCAAAAATACCGCCTTGAATTCGATACTGTCCTGACTCGTGGCAAGCTAGATAAGGCTTATGATATTTATAATCTTAATATGCAAAGACGTTTAGAGCGTTATGAATTTGCAATAAGTTTATTAGCGGATAAAGACGGTAAAAACCCTTTTGATTTTACCAAAGAAGAAATCTATTCTTTTGATCGTGAAAATGCGCCATGGCCGACAAGCGAAGCTGAGCTTGATGAATTATGGCGTTTGAAAGTTAAATCTGACGTATTGAACCTAACACTTACCAAGAAAGAATGGCCAAAAATAAAAGAAGTTTTAACCAAACGTTACAATTACGCAATTAAGCGTTTGAAGCAAAGCGAAAGCGAAGATGCTTTTCAGTTGGTAATGAATAGCTTTGCCCGTGTTGTTGAGCCACATACTTCTTATTTATCACCGCGCAATGCTGAACGTTTTCAAGTAGATATGAATTTATCCTTAGAAGGGATTGGTGCAGAATTACGTTCAGTTGAAGATTATACTGTTATTCACCGTATAGTTACCGGTGGACCTGCTGATAAGTCGAAACAATTGAAATCTAAAGATCGCATTGTTGGTGTTGCCCAAGGCGAAAAAGATTTCGAAGATGTTATTGGCTGGCGTCTAGATGATGTGGTCGAGTTAATTAAAGGTGCAAAGGGCACTACTGTTCGTTTACAAGTGCTTTCTGGAGATAGCGACGATGAAGCTAATATCAAGGTCGTTTCTATCGTACGAGATATTATTAAGCTTGAAGATAGAGCCGCGAAGTCAGAAGTTTACCTAGAAAACCCTGATGATGCAGATAGTAAAAAACTGGGTGTCATCACTATTCCAAGTTTTTACAATGACCTTTCAAAAGATGTAAATAAAGAAATCAGCAAATTAAAAGAGCAAGATGTTCAAGGTATTATTGTTGATTTGCGCGGTAATGGCGGTGGTTCATTAAGTGAAGCGACTTTATTAACCGGATTATTCATCGATAAAGGCCCGGTAGTACAGATTAGAGACGGTGCAAATCGTATCCAAGTTAACAGTGATAGGGATGGGGTTAGCTATTTTGATGGCCCATTAACTGTCATGGTGGACCGCTATAGTGCCTCAGCATCTGAAATATTTTCTGCTGCTATTCAAGATTATGGTCGTGGCGTGATTATTGGTGAACATACTTTTGGTAAAGGTACAGTACAGCAGCACCGTGGTTTAGGACGTGTATATGATTTATACGAAAAACCTTTAGGAAGTATTCAATACACTATTGCCAAATTCTATCGTATTAATGGTGGCAGTACTCAGCATCGTGGTGTGCTACCTGATATCGCTTTCCCAACGGCTATTGATCCAGAAGATTGGGGAGAAAGTAAAGAAGAGAACGCTTTACCTTGGGATCATATTCAACAAGCTAAGTACTCACCGCTTAACAAACTAGATACAGATATTGAATATTTAACCTCACTCTATGAACAACGTATTAAAGATAATGCTGAGTTTAATTATTTGCTTGAAGATATTAGTGTTTATCAAGCAGAAAAAGACGATAAAACCATTTCGTTAAACTTAGCGACGCGTAAAAAAGAGCGAGAAGATCGAAAAGCCAAGCGCTTGATTCGTGTTAATGAGCAACTTGCTCAACTAGGTAAAAAACCAGTCACTGATTTAGATGATTTATCAGACGAGTTAGATGATCTTGATGCCTTCCTAGATGAAGCCGCTCGCATTACTTTTGACTTTATCTCACTTGGAAAGATAGCCAAAAAGTAGCGTCTACTTGAGATGTTAAAAAACCGCCAAAGCAGGCGGTTTTTTTATGATATTCATTTACTTTGTCTGTACGACAACAAATAACTTGCAAGGCATGCTATCACAAGGCATGTTAACTAATAACCTATAATAAAAATTACATTAATAAGGTAAAGCCCGTTTATGTCTGAACCGATTCAACCCAAAGCACCTAGCTTACTTGACTCACTACTTCCTCTTGTTGCGCTTGTTGTTATGTTAACAGCATCCGTTAAATTCTTTGGTGACAGTTCATCATTTGGTCCCAATCAAATTGCACTGATGTTAGCGATGGGCATCGCCATCATTATTGGATTAAAAAACAAGCACACATGGGAGTCCATAGAAAAAGCGATAGTGAATGGTATTTCCATTTCTTTAGGCGCCATTCTCATTTTACTTGCCGTTGGAGCTCTAATTGGTACTTGGTTATTATCAGGTACGGTACCAACCATGGTTTATTATGGTTTACAAATTATCGATCCAAGTTGGTTCTACGCTGCTACTTGTCTAGTGTGTGGTATTGTTGCCATGAGCATTGGTAGCTCTTGGACCACTGCAGCGACTGTTGGTGTGGCCTTTATAGGAATTGCTAATGGCTTTGAAATGTCGACCGCAGTTACCGCTGGTGCAGTAATCTCTGGCGCCTACTTTGGCGATAAATTATCGCCGCTTTCAGAAACGACTAACCTTGCACCGGCTGTCGCGGGTACTGAATTATTTGCTCATATCCGTTATATGCTTTGGACGACAATTCCTTCTATCTCCATTGCGCTTATTCTATTTTTGGTGATTGGTTTTAATCACTCTGCTACCAATACGGGTAGTACCGATAGCATTGAAACATTAACGAGTACATTAGAAGCAACCTACAATATAAGTATTATTAATTTAATCCCGCTGGTAGTGCTTTTATTTTTAGCATTTAAGAAAATGCCAGCTTTCCCCGCGGTAGCTATTGGCGCAATTATGGGAGCTGTATGGGCGGCCATTTTTCAACAAGAACTCATCATTTCAATGGCCGCTGATGGCTTAAAAGGTGCTCAAGCCATTATTATGGTTGTTTGGACGGCTTTTTTTGATGGTGTTGTCGTTAAAACGGGTAACAGTGAGATAGATGAGCTACTAAGCCGTGGTGGTATGTCTAGTATGCTCAATACCATTTGGTTAGTGATGAGTGCATTAAGTTTCGGCGCTGTGCTAGAACATTTAGGAATGCTAAAGCGTTTTGTTGATAGTATTTTAAAAGCAGCGAAATCAACAGGGAGTTTGATAGCAAGTACAGTGGCAACATGTATTGGTACAAACTTGATAACCGCTGATCAGTACATGGCTATCGTAATGCCAGGTAGAATGTATAAAGAAGAGTATAGTCGCAGAGGGTTACATCCAACTGTGTTGAGTCGTACGCTAGAGGACTCGGGGACAATTACTTCACCACTGATCCCATGGAATACATGTGGCGCATTTATGTTTGGTGCATTAGCGTTAACATCTTATGACTATATTTTTTATTGTTTCTTTAACTTGATTAATCCTGTGTTAGCTATTATTTATGGTTATGTTGGTTATAAAATTAAGTACATCAGTGAAACACAACCAGCATAATCACCTAGTGGCTGTTAGATCTCAGACATGAGTTTATAGCCATCGGTTTTACAATGTTCAATTAATAAAGCCTGTATCGAACAGGCTTTAATGTTATTAAAGGTATAAAAATGACTGAATCTTCTCCTCGTTTTTTAGCAGATTATCTTCCGGCAAGCTACACCATAAATACGGTAAATTTAATTATTGATTTAGATGACACATGTAGTCGAGTCGTTAGTGAGCTTGCCATAGAGCGCCAAGGTGATTCCAAGGAAGCCTTACAGCTTAATGGTGAACATTTAACACTGGTTTCAGTTATTTTAGACAATCAGGCGTTAACGCCACAGCAGTACCAATTGACTGATAGTTTGTTAGTGATCCCCGCCAGTACCTTACCTAAAGCTGATGAATTTAACTTAACCATCACTACAGAGATTAACCCTCAAGAAAATACCGCGTTAGAAGGGTTGTTTAAGTCAGGCGATGCTTTTTGTACACAATGTGAAGCGGAAGGGTTTAGGCGGATTAGTTATTATCTTGATAGACCCGATGTCATGGCAACTTTTACTACCAAAGTTATAGCAAATAAAAGCTTGTATCCTTATTTACTTTCAAACGGTAATAAAATAGAGGAGGGTAGCATAAACAATGATAAACACTTTGTGACTTGGCATGACCCTTTTCCAAAACCTTGTTACTTATTTGCCCTAGTCGCAGGGGATTTTGATTTATTAGAAGATAATTTTATTACTTCGTCAGGCCGTAACGTTGCACTCGAAATTTTTGTTGATAAAGGTAATTTAAACAAAGCTAAACATGCGATGACTTCATTACAAAAATCGATGGCATGGGATGAAAAAGTTTTCGGTCTTGAATATGACCTAGATATATACATGATAGTGGCTGTTGATTTCTTTAATATGGGCGCAATGGAGAACAAAGGGTTAAATGTTTTTAATTCTAAATTTGTTTTAGCAGACAGCCAATGCGCAACAGACAGTGATTATTTCAATATAGAAGCTGTTATTGCACATGAGTATTTTCATAACTGGACAGGAAATCGTGTAACTTGTAGAGACTGGTTTCAATTAAGTCTTAAAGAGGGGCTGACTGTTTTTCGTGATCAACAATTTAGTGCCGATATGCACTCGAGTGCAGTAACACGCATTCAAAATGTACGATTATTACGTTCCCAACAATTTGCTGAAGATGCGGGGCCGATGGCTCACCCAATACGCCCAGAAAAAGTATTAGAAATGAATAATTTCTATACTTTGACCGTGTATGAAAAAGGCTCAGAAGTTATTCGTATGCTACATACCTTAATTGGTGCGGATAAATTCCGCCAAGGCATGGACTTATATTTTAAGCGCTTTGATGGCATGGCGGTAACTTGTGATGACTTTATCAATGCCATGAGTGATGCCAGTGGCAAAGATTTATCACAATTTAAATTGTGGTATAGCCAATCGGGTACACCAATTATCACGGTTAAAGAGTCGTTTGATGAAGTAGCAGGTATTTATACCTTAACGTTGTCACAACATTCACCGGTAACCAAAAATCAGCCTGCGCCAGAAGCACTTCACATTCCAATAAAAATAGAATTAATCGCAGCAGACAATGACAATACCATTCAATGTCAACTTCTAGAATTGACCCAAGGAACACAGGAGTGGAAGTTTAGCGGTTATAACAACAAACCAATCATTGCTTTATTGCCTGACTTTAGCGCTCCAGTTAAGTTAGCTTTTGAACAACAAGAGACAAGCTTATTGACCCTAATGCAAAAAGCTAAAAACAGCTTCTGCCGCTGGGATGCAGGACAAAAACTCTTAATGTCTTATATTCAACAGTTAACCTTTGCTCCAAAGTATCAAATCCCGACCGAATTATTGACGGTATTTAAGGATATTTTACTAAATGATGGCGATCGAGCTTTTATTGCAGAGCAGTTGTCTTTGCCAAGCTTTGATGAAGCAGCAGGTTTAATGAAGGATGTAGATCCCACAGCTTTAAGTAATGCATTGAAACACTTAGTTGATTTTATTGCCAAAGGCGTTCACAACGAATTATTCGCCTGTTATCAAACTTGCCAGTCTGATGATACAAGCGAAAACTTAGTTGCCAATAGAGCATTAAAAAATACTTGTTTAACTTACCTAAGTAGCCAAGAAGAATACCAATACCTTGTCGCAGAGCAATACCAACGGGTAACTAATAATGATGATGTTACTAAAGAGAATATGACGGATAGCCTAGCGGCTTTGACCTGCAGCGCCAAACAAAACCTTTCAGGGCTTGACGAGCAACTACAACATTTTGAACAAAAGTGGCAACAAACTACTTTGGTTATGGATAAATGGTTTGCTTTAAGTGCAAGTATTGTTGGTGATGATATTTTCACAAAGCTTGATTCTTTGTTAAATCATCGACAGTTTAGTTTAAAGAACCCAAATAGGGCACGCTCGCTTATAGGTGCCTTTGCCATGAATAATCCAAAATACTTTCATTGCCCTACAGGTCGAGGTTATCAATTTTTATCAGAGCAAGTCGCTAAGTTAAATGAGATTAACCCTCAAGTGGCATCAAGGTTGATTACTCCATTAATCCAATTTAAAAGCTTTGCGCCCAAGCATCAAAAGTTAATGAAAGCTGAACTTGTTAAATTGCAAAATCTTGAAAATTTATCTAATGATTTAAGGGAAAAATTGGACGCTGCACTAGCTGAATAACCTTCTTTCGGGAGTTATTTATTATCCCGAACTTAGATTGTATAACATGCTGCGGACAAACAAAGACATTAATATTAAATGAGCTACATATCGAGAGTCAGTATGTAGCTCAAGCTAAAACTACAACTAAAACGACAATGAAATATTATTTCTCTATTAATATTAGCGCTAATGAATTCTTGCCTTATTATCAAGGTACCATTAAAGATGTTGTTGTGCGGGCGACGGATGGCACCAAAGTTCAATTTCCTGCTATGCACTTAAGAAAGCACCTAACCTCAAGTGGCATACAAGGGTACTTTTGTTTACAAACCCAACAAAATAAATTTTTATCACTGATAAAGCTTAAATAATTTTGAATGAAATAAGCTGGAATAGAGTAAAGACTTGAAACAGTGGTCAGACCATTTTTAGTGTGCTTACTCGTATCAAGGCTTAACAAATCAATGCATTTTCATGAACTTAGAAAACATTCTGTTCAAACTAGTGTTTTATTTTTAAACGCTAGTTTTAAACAAGTTATTTAAACGTTAAACCGTTTTTGTGAAAGTCCTTAAAATATAGCGCTTTAAGTGTGGCCTTACCACTTGCTACAAAAGTAAAATGATGTAATTATTATTGCCGTTAGATAAATAATAAAACAACGACTAACTTTTGATTTCAAATAATGTGATGAAAATAATAGTAATATTTTATCATTACATTGTTTCGCACAGGGGAGAGAATAGATGAAACATAAGCCTCAACATGGCTTTGCCAAAAAACCATTAGCTGTCGGTGTTGCTGCCGCACTTTCAATGTCGATGTTAACCAGTATGGTTAACACTGCTCAAGCAGCAAGATTCGAGTTAGGTGATGTCGATATTAGCTTTGACTCAACTTTTAGTATCGGTTCAAGCTGGCGCACAGAAGATAGAAACTGGAATGATAATATCGGTAAATCAAATAATGCTAATAACGGCATTGATTTCAGTAACTATTCAATTTTTTCTCCTGCACCAACTAAAGAAGATGTTTGGGCCCAAGGTGCTGGTGGATATTCTACCAATGGTGATGCCGGAAACCTTAATTATAATGCCGGTGAAAGTTTCTCTAAAGTGTTTAAAGGTGTGCATGAATTAGATATTCAGTACCAAAACATGGGTGTTTTCGTTCGTGGTATGTACTTTTATGACTATGCCATGATGGATGAAGATAGAGCTGCTTCAAATGCCTTGACTGGGCAAGTTTTTGATCCTTGTCGTGATGGCGAAGCTAAAGAACAGGTCTGTCAAGATGTTCGCTTATTAGATGCTTATGTTTATGGTGATTTTGAAATAGGCAATATGCCATTTTCAGTGCGCCTTGGCGATCAAGTTATCAGCTGGGGTGAAAGTACCCTAATTTCTCACGGTATCAGTGAAATCAATCCGGTTGATGTTGCACGCCTACGTGCACCTGGTGCTGAAGTAAAAGAAGCGTTTATACCTTTTGGCGCGCTTTGGGGCTCTTTAGGTGTAACGGATAATTTCAATATAGAAATGTATTACCAGTATAGCTGGGAAAAAACAATTCTACCGCCTCCGGGCAGCTACTTCTCAACCAATGATTTTGCCGGTGACGGCGGACAGTACAACAATGTCCAATTAGGTTTTGGTGGTAATCCAGATATGAACCTTGACTATTTGATTGCTGGTTTAAATCAAATTGGTGATGGCGTTAGAGCAGGGAGTATTTCTCCAGAACAAGCAGGTTCAATGTATTCTGCTTATGCGGGGAACTTAACCCTGAGAGCTCCTGGTGGCAAAGCTGAAAATGAACCTGATGATGGTGGTCAATACGGTCTTCGTTTATCTTGGTTCTTACCTGCGCTTAACGATACAGAAATTAGTTTATACCATGTTAACTATCACAGTCGTCGCCCAATTTTCTCTGGGGTAACCGCAGACTTCAGTCCTGAAACTATCGGTGGTGATGTCGCTATGTTAGCGCAAAATACAATCACTGAAGATAATTATTCAGACTTAAAAAGCTTCTCACGTGTAGAACTAGACTACCCTGAAGATATCAAGATGTATGCGCTAAGCTTTAACACCACGATTGGTACTACTGCCTTTGCTGGTGAAGTAAGTTATCGACAAGATGAGCCAATGCAAATTGATGATGTAGAGTTATTATTTACTGCAGTGCCGCAACAGCTTGCTAATACAGGCAGCCCTGCTTATGAAGCACTAAATGGCGTTTCACAAATGGTTAAGCCTGATGGTTCATACTACCAACCGGGTGAAACAGCGAATGGCTTTATTTTGTCAGATACTGTGCAAGCTCAAATGACACTGACCCATTTATTCGGTCCTACATTAGGGGCAAGCGAATTTGTTGGTCTTGTTGAAGTTGGCGGTATCAATATTAATGATATGCCAGATCAAGACGAATTACGTTTAAATGGTCCAGGCACTGCGCGTAGTGGTACGGATAATGGTCTTATGTACGTTTTACAAGGTGGTACTGAGTCAAACCCATTCCCAACAGAGTTTGCCTGGGGTTACCGTGCGGTTGCTAAACTTGACTACACCAACGTTTTCGCCGGTATCAACATGTCACCTCGTGTTGTTTTCGCTCACGATGTTAGTGGTATTACACCAGATCCATTGTTTATGTTTATTGAAGATAGAAAGTCAATGTCGTTAGGCTTAACATTTGACTATCAAAGTCGCTGGAAAGCAGACTTAAACTACAATAGTTTCTTCGGTGGCGTAGGCACTACCAATAAAATGGAAGATCATGACTATGTATCTTTCAGCGTAAGTTATTCAATCTAATTAAAGGCAGAAATCATGAGAAATAACATGAATAAAGTCACTTTATTATCTTTGACCATATCAATGGTTTTATCGACAGGTGCTTTAGCTAAAGTATCTGGCGAGCAAGCGGCAAAATTATCTTCAGAATTAACACCTATGGGCGCTACACGAGCTGCTAATAAAGATGGTTCAATCCCTGAATGGACGGGCGGTATTACAAAATTACCAGCAGGGTATACGGTTGGCGATCATCATATTGATCCTTATCCAAATGACAAAATTAAGTACACGATCACAGCAAAAAATGTTGCTGAACACAAAGCGTTATTAACGCCGGGTCAAGTAAAGTTATTTGAAACCTATCCTGATACCTACAAGATGAATGTGTATCAAACACGTCGTAGTGCATCTTACCCTGAACATGTTTATCAAGCGGTTAAAGACAATGCTACCCGTTCAGAACTCGTTGAAGGTGGTAATGGTATTAAAAAAGCTGCGGTAGGGGTTCCTTTCCCTGTGCCTGCAAATGGTTTAGAAGCAATATGGAACCATACTCTGCGATACCGTGGTGAAAATGTTAGTCGTTCAGGTGGTCAAGCAGCGCCTACTGCATCAGGAAGCTACAACTATGTTGGTTTAACTGAAACATTATTATTACCGTATAGTGTTAAAGGTGCTTCTGCAGATGAATTAGAGAAATCGAATATTTTGTTTAAGTTTAAACAAAAAGTAACTGAACCGGCACGTTTAGCGGGTACTGCTTTACTTGTACATGAAACCATGGACCAAGTTAAAACACCTCGTCAAGCATGGACTTATAATACTGGCCAACGTCGAGTACGTCGTGCTCCTAACGTTGCTTATGATGCACCAGGTACAGCGTCGGACGGGTTAAGAACAACGGATGACTTTGATATGTATAATGGTGCACCTAACCGTTATAACTGGACATTAAAAGGCAAACAAGAGTTATTGATCCCTTATAATGACTACAAGTTACACAGTGATAAAGTAAAGTATGATGATATTTTGCAACCTGGTCACATCAACCCAGAGTTAGTTCGCTATGAAAAACATCGCGTATGGGTAGTTGAAGCTAGCTTGAAAGAGAATACTCGCCATACTTACAAAAAGCGTGTGTTCTATATCGATGAAGATAGCTGGCAAGTAGCTGTGACGGATATTTATGATAACCGTGATGAGCTTTATCGCGTTGCAGTAGCGCATGCTATTAACTATTATGAAGTACCAACCCTTTGGTCAACTTTAGATGTTTATCATGATATTCAATCACGTCGTTATTTAGCCATCGGCTTAGATAATGAAACTAAGATGTATGATTTCTCTAAAGAGCTTAACGAGCGAGACTTTACTCCAGCAGCGCTAAGACGCGAAGGACGTAGATAATCAGTAGCAAGGAAACGGCTGACAAGTGTCAGCCGTTTTTTTTAGTACCCCTTTAATTTTATAATTCGAATACCCAAAAGAAAGAGTGTTGTTATGCGTTTACTAGTTGCCTTTGCAGTTATTTCTATTTTTTTCTTATCTCCTGTCTGCGCTGAGACTAAAGCGCCAACAATTGCCAATGCTAAGGCGGCAACTGAATCTACTTTGGCTAGTAAATCTTTATTATTAGATATTGCCCTCATTGGAAAAGAGAAAGTGGTTGCCGTTGGGCAACATGGACATATACTTTTATCAGATGACGGCGAACAATGGCAACAAGCCAACGTGCCTGTTCAATCAACATTGACTAGCGTTTATTTTTTCAATGAAAAATTAGGCTGGGCTGTAGGACATGATGCTACTATTCTGCACACGCAAGATGGTGGTCAAAACTGGAATATTCAACAATATTTACCAGAATTAGAAAAACCTCTCTTTGATATATTCTTTAAAAACCCTCAACAAGGTATTGCTGTCGGTGCTTATGGTCAAGTATTTAGAAGCGAAGATGGTGGCAACAGCTGGAGTAGTGAATTTCATCAGGAGTTTTTATCGCCAGACGATATTGACTATCTTGAAGAAATTAAAGCTGAGGATGAAGTTGCCTACCTCGATGAGATTTCATTTATATTGCCGCATTTTAATGGCTTAGTTCAAGAAGGTCGTACCTTGTATTTACTTGGTGAAATTGGATTGTTAGCAAAAAGTAATGACTATGGTATGACGTGGCAGCCTTTTGACAACTTTTATCAGGGATCTTTTTTTGCGTTAGCACGCACCCAAAAGGGTAGCTTATTGGTTTCTGGATTGCGCGGTCATGTATTTAGAAGTATAGAGAATGGCGCTATCTGGGATGAAATTGATACAGATACCACTGCATTGCTTAATGATATCGTTTTTGCCAGTAACGATCGCATTTTCGTGCTTGGTAATAACGGTATGTTATTAATGAGCACAGACGATGGTGAAAGCTTTAGTCAAAGAGTTCAAAAAGATGGGAAAACGCTTATTGCCGGTGTTTGGTTTAAGGAGCAGTTACTGGCAGTTTCAGATGTTGGTATAAAGGTTGTAGATTTACCAGAAGCAAACCGCTAAGTCTCAAGGTCTATACTGAGAAAGTTTAATAAAATTTAAAAGACTAATAGTTCGGAACATAATTAATATGAAAATTTCCCTGACAAACCGTTTAGAAGTTGGCTTATTTCGCCATAAACTCTTTGTGTTGATGCTGTTTGTAATAACAAGTGCATTCTTCCTTTTTCAAGCGACGCAAATAAAGTTAGACGCCTCTTTTACTAAAAACATTCCCCTTAACCACAGTTACATGAAAACCTATTTAAAGCATAGGGCTAATTTTGGTGGTGCAAATAATATTTTAATATCGGTTTGTGATACCAATGGGGATATATTTAATGCTGACTTTTTTAATGCATTAAAAGGTGCCCACGATAAATTATTCTTTATTCCTGGGGTTGATAGAATTCAAGTAAAGTCTTTATTTTCACCAAGTACTCGCTTTGTTGAGGTCGTTGAAGACGGTTTTGCTGGTGGTCCTGTTATTCCTGCTGATTTTCAGCCGAACGCTGCCGGACTTGCTGTTGTAAAAAGTAATGTTGAAAAAGCTGGTATCGTTGGCAGCATTGTTGCTGATGACTACAGCTGCGCAATGGTGAAAGCAGCCTTATTAGATATCAATCCTGAAACGGGTGAGAAATTAGATACGCTTGATATTGCAGAACAACTTGAGAGCGACATCCGCCAAGAGTTTGAAAAGAATAACATCAGCGTTCATATTATTGGTTTTGCTAAAATGGTTGGCGATGTTGCCGAAGGTGCTAAAGGTGTTGTACTGTTCTTCCTGCTTGCTATCGCAATTACGGCTGTAATGGTATTTATTTTTAGTCACTCAATTAAGCTAACACTTTTACCTATATTGTGTTCGTTAATTGCGGTTGTTTGGCAAATGGGGATGTTGTCAACTCTTGGCTTTGGTTTAGATCCAATGTCTATCTTGATACCTTTTTTAGTCTTTGCCATTGGTGTTAGTCATGGCGTGCAAATGATTAACTCTGTTGTTAAAAAAGTTGCTTCAGGTTTAACTCCAACATCAGCAGCACAAGCAAGTTTCCGCGCATTACTCATTCCAGGTGGTGTTGCCCTGGTATCAGATACTGTGGGTTTCTTAACGCTATTATCCATTGATATTGGCATTATTAAAGAGTTGGCTATTACGGCATCGATTGGTGTAGCGATGATTATTTTAACAAATTTATTCTTATTGCCAATTCTACTTTCTTACACGCAAATAAAGTCTAATGCTAAAGTAGGGCAGTTAAGTGAAAGAAGCCCTGTTTGGACCATGATGTCTAGCTTTGCCAGCAAAGGGCCAGCAAGTGTTATTTTGTTTTTCACCGCCATTTTATTTTGTGTTGGCTTTTACCAAGGACAGGGTTTAAAAATTGGTGAGTTACATGCGGGTGCTCCTGCATTACATGAATCATCACGCTATAACCAAGATACTTTTTTAATAACTGATAGGTATGCTATTAGTGTTGACTATATGTCTGTGATCATTGAAACAACTGAAAATGCCTGTACTTATTACGACACCATGGCGACCATTGATCGTTTTCAGTGGGAGATGGAAAATGTACCAGGTGTACAATCCGCAGTAAGCTTGTCTTCTATTTCAAAGTTAGTGAATGCTGGTTATAACGAAGGTAATCCTAAATGGCGGGTGATTCCGCGCAATCAACAAACATTAGTGCAATCTATTGCCCGTGTACCTTCTTCAAGCGGTTTACTCAACAGTAATTGTAGTGTTATGCCGGTTATTTTATTCCTTGAAGATCATAAAGCTGAAACCATCAATACTGTTATCGCAGCGGTTAAAAGCGCATCGAATACCCTTGGTAGTGAGCAAGTGCAATTTAAGTTAGCTTCTGGTCCTGTTGGCGTAATGGCAGCGACTAACGAAGCGGTTGAAGAAGCCCAATTGCCTATGATGTTGTACGTTTACGGTGCCGTTATTGCTTTGTGTTTAATTAGCTTTAGAAGCGTTCGAGCAACCTTAGTTGTAGTACTACCATTGTATGTGGTGTCAACCTTGGCACAATGGTTAATGACATCGCTAGATATTGGCTTAACGGTATCCACCCTACCGGTTATTGCCTTAGGTGTCGGTATTGGTGTTGATTATGGTATTTATATTCTATCAACCATGAGCACTAAACTTAAAGAAGGCATGAATGTTCATGATGCCTATCTTGCTGCGCTAATGGAACGTGGCAGTGCGGTATTAATTACTGGCTTAACTCTAGCTATTGGTGTTTCTACTTGGTTCTTTTCTGATTTAAAATTCCAAGTAGATATGGGGATATTATTAACCTTTATGTTTTTGGTTAACATGCTGGCAGCAATTATTATTTTACCAGCACTTTCTGCTTTTTTATGGTCTGATAAAAAACCGGCTAAAGAGCAAAAAGGCGATTAATTAGTTATAAGCTTAATAGCGGTAAGTGAGTTTAAAAGTGAGCTAATTTTTAGGGATTGCTCACTTTTTTGTTTTTGTCTTAAAGACAGTTGTAAAGTTAAATATCAATATAAAATTTAAAGTAATGTTTAAAAGTATCTCCTCAAAGTCATACCTCAGATTAAAACCTCAAAGAAATGCCTCAAAGTACAGCTCAAAGTCATAGCAAAAATAATATTTAGAATATTCCCCGATATTTTTACCAATTTATGATATTTCTTTTTAAGAATAATTATTTGTTTGATTTTAAAAATATTGCATAAATAAACAAGAATAAAGCGATTTAACCTGTATCTATTTATGATAATTGAATAAACATATTTAACTGTAAATTAAACTGTTCAATTACTGATCCACCTGTTGAAAATTAACCAAGTAAAATACAAAAAAACACTCGCAAAAGCCTAAATTTATTCATAAAATCCACATCATGGTCTATTCTGATAGACAAATATAATAAAATTACTCATAAAGTCTGCTGCTTATGCATCATTTTGTCTAAACAATGGGCTTTAGAAAAATAAAAAACAATTATTTCAAGCTTTCTTTTTACAAGGTAAAGGAAACATTCATGGCGTTAGTAAACGGTTCACCCTCGGTTATACTTAGCAACGTAGCAAAACTTATCCAACAAAAAGTAGATGGAGAAACTGCTCCATTAGTTCAGCAATTTGCTCATTTACTTTACGGCAACATGTCATCATTAGATCTTGCACACCGCAACGACAGTGATATGTATGGCGCAGCATTAAGCTTATGGAGTTCTTTAAATGAGCACAAAGATGATGCACCTGTTATCCACGTGTTCAACCCATCAGTTAGCAAAAATGGCTGGAAATCAAGTCATACAGTAATTGAAGTGATTATTCAGGATATGCCATTCTTAGTGGACTCTATCCGGATTGCTTTGAACCGTTTAGGTTTGTCACCACACCTAATGCTAAATGCTCCGCTAAAGATTGTTCGTGATAAAAAATTAGAAGTTACTGCCTTAGCACCGATTGTTGACGAAAAACTTAAAGCTAGCACAGAAGAAACTATCTTTTTCATTGAAATTGATCGCCAATCAACGGATGTAGAGCTCAATGAAATCAAGAATACTTTACTTTCTGTGGTTGAAGATATTCACTTAACAGTAAGTGACTGGCAGCCTATGCTTAGCTGCCTAAAGAAAGTTATTGCGGATGTTAAAAAAGCAAAATATCCAGGTACCAAAACACATAAAGAAGATACCTTAGGCTTTTTGAACTGGCTTGCAGCAAATAACTTTACCCTAATGGGTTACCGCTCCTATGATGTTAAAGCAGTTAAAGGAGATATTTCACTAGAAGCTAATGTTGAATCTAGTCTAGGCCTGATGAAGAACTCACAAGGTGCTAAATCTCGCTTAGTCTCAAGCTTAAGTGAGACCGGCCGAGAAGTTGCGTTAGGACAAAACCACCTGATTTTAACCAAGACTAACTCAAGCTCGCGTGTTCATCGCCCGGCGCAATTAGATTACATTGGTGTTAAACGTTTCGATGACAAAGGTAATGTTATTGGTGAAGAGCGCTTTATTGGTTTATTTGGCTCTGCTTATTATACCAACAGTGCTTTAGATTTACCGTTAATTAACTCTAAAGTTATGGCGGTTTGTAAAGCCTCTCCATTTGCTAAAGGCACGCATAATTACAAAACACTAATCAACATTTTAGAAACCTACCCTAGGGATGAAATATTACAGTCCTCGGTGGAAGAGCTGTTAAACAATGTAACAGGTATCTTGCAAATGCAAGAACGTGATTACTGTGGATTATTCGTTCGTCGTGATGCTTTTGACCGTTTCTATTCATGTATGGTTTATGTGCCAAGAGAGCGTTACAACACTAAGTTGCGTGTCGAGACACAAAGATTACTTCAACAAGCATTTGGCAGTAAAGAAGAAGTTGAATTTACCACTTTCTTCTCTGAATCAGTGCACGCTAGAACCCATTACATTGTTCGAGTCAACTCAACTAAAGCAGATATCAACGTGAAAGAAATTGAAAAGAATTTAAATGAAGCCGCCCGTAATTGGGATGATAAATTGATGAGTGCTTTAGGTGCAAGTTGTGGTGAAGCAGATGCTAAGGCGTTAAGCCGTAAATATACCTACTTCCCACAGTCTTATAAAGATGAAGTATTACCTGGCTCAGCGATTGTCGACATTGAAAAACTTGAATTAATTACGCCAGAAAATGATTTGGAAATGCTTTTCTATCAACCGCTTGAAGAAAAACCGGATAGCCGTTTTGTTAAATTAAAGCTATTTCACACGGGTGAGCCAATTCACCTAAGTGATGTCTTACCTATGTTAGAAAACTTTGGTTTACGCGTAATCGGTGAAAGCCCTTATGCAATTAGAACCTCTGAAGGTGAAACTAACTGGATTTTAGATTTTTCAATGCTTCTTACCGGTGAAGGCGACTTTGATGTTTACAAGGTAAGATCGCTTTTCCAAGACGCATTTGCCAAAGTATGGCATGGCGATTTAGAAGACGATGGCTTTAACCGCTTGATCCTAGGTGCGGGTATTGAAGGGCGCGCTGTTTCTATCTTACGTGCTTTTGCTAAATATGAACGTCAAATTGGTGGCCGTTTTAGTCAAAGTTATATTGAGAACACTTTCTCGCGCTACCCAGAAATTGCTGAGTTGTTAATTAAACTATTTAACTTACGTTTCGACCCTAAAAGTAAATCAACTGAATCTGCTAAAGAAAAAGCAATGAATAAAGTGTTAGCTGAAATTGAAAGCTCACTTGATAATGTTGCTAACTTAGACGATGACCGTATTATTCGACGCTTCGTTGAAATGATCAATGCGACAATTCGTACTAACTATTTCCAACAAGACCCAGTTAAAGGTGATAAGCCTTACATTTCATTTAAAATTGTTCCTGAACAAATCAGTGAAATGCCGCAACCGATACCTAAGTTTGAAATTTTTGTTTACTCGCCGCAAATTGAAGGTGTTCATTTGCGTGGTGGTAAAGTGGCCCGTGGTGGTCTGCGTTGGTCTGACAGAAGTGAAGATTTCCGTACGGAAGTACTTGGTTTAGTTAAAGCACAACAAGTAAAAAATACTGTGATAGTACCTGTTGGTGCTAAAGGTGGCTTTGTTTGTAAACAACTACCAAACGGCTCTCGTCAAGAAATCTTTGAAGCAGGTAAAGAGTGTTACCGTACCTTTATTCGCGCATTGTTAGATATTACCGATAATATCGTTGCCGGTGAAATCGTACCACCTAAAGACGTAGTTCGTTTAGATGAAGATGATGCTTACCTTGTTGTTGCTGCTGATAAAGGCACAGCGACATTCTCGGATGTGGCTAACGCGATTTCTGAAGAATATAACTTCTGGCTAGGTGATGCATTTGCCTCTGGTGGCAGTGTAGGTTATGACCATAAAGCCATGGGTATCACGGCAAAAGGCGCGTGGGAGTCGGTTAAACGTCATTTCAGAGAAATGGATATTGATTGTCAAAGCACTGACTTTACTTGTATTGCTATCGGCGACATGGCGGGTGATGTATTTGGCAATGGTATGTTGCTCTCTAAACATATCCGTTTACAAGCCGCATTTAACCATATGCATATCTTTATTGACCCAAGCCCAGAGGCCGCTTCATCTTATGTTGAGCGCGAACGTTTATTTAACCTTCCGGGTTGTACATGGGAAGATTATAATAAAGAATTGATCTCTAAGGGTGGTGGTATTTTTAGCCGTCATGTGAAATCAATCAAGCTTACGCCTGAAATCAAGAAGATGATTGGCACGCAAAAGCAAAGCATGGCACCCACTGATTTAATGCAAGCATTACTTAGTATGAAAGTTGATTTACTATGGAATGGTGGTATCGGTACTTATGTTAAAGGCAGTAAAGAAACACACTTAGAAGTAGGGGACAGAGCAAATGATACCCTACGTATCAATGGTGCTGACTTACAAGCAAAAGTTGTTGGTGAAGGTGGTAACTTAGGTCTGACACAGCTGGGCCGAATTGAATATGCTGCTAACGGTGGTCGTATTAACACGGATGCGGTAGATAACGCAGGCGGTGTTGATTGTTCAGATAATGAAGTTAATATCAAAATCCTATTAAATACGTTAGTTCAAAACGGTGATTTAACTGTTAAGCAACGTAATAAAGTACTTTATGACATGACTGATGAAGTGGGCGATATCGTTATTGAAGATTGTTACCGTCAGACGCATTCATTATCAATTACAGCCATGCGCAGTGTTAACCAATTAAAAGAACAAGTTCGTTTTATTCATGAACTGGAGCGCACAGGTAAATTAGACCGTGGCTTAGAGTTTATCCCTGATGATGAAGAGATTGCAGATCGCTTATCACAAGGTCAAGGCTTAACTCGTCCAGAATTATCAGTATTACTCGCTTATAGTAAAATGGTGTTAAAAGATGATTTAGTACATGCTGAAATCACTGATAATCCATACCATGATACGTTGTTAATAGAAGCATTCCCTAAGCAGTTACGCGAGAAATACCAGGCAGAGATGCAACAGCATCCTCTGCGCGCTGAAATTATAGCGACAAAACTTGCCAACAAAATTGGTAACGATATGGGCTTTAATTTTGTCAATCGTATGCAAGAAGAAACGGGCGCTAGCGTTGCAGAGATCGCAAACTGTTACACTATTGCGAGTGCAGTGTTTGAGCTTGGTGATTTTTGGAATCAAATTGAAGTATTAGATAATAAAATTACTACGGCAATTCAAACCGAAATGTTGTTCCAATATCGCCGAACTGTTCGTCGTGTAACGCGCTGGTTCCTACGTCATCGCAACAAAGCATTATCGATTGCAGAGTCCATTGAATTATATCAACCAACCTTTGCTATTTTGTCTGAGAAGTTAGCAAGCTTTATGATCAGTGACGAAATTCAAGAATTAGAGCAAGTAGCTAGTGACTTAATTGAATCTGGTGTACCAAAAGCCCTTGCTATTCGTCTTTCTCAGCTAAGTACTTTATTCTCGACTATGGATATTGCAGAGATTGCACATGAGAATAACTGTACTGTTGAACAAGCGGCTAGCTTGTACTTTAAGCTTGGTGCTAGCCTTGAGTTACATTGGTTCCTTGATCAAATAACACGTCAACCAGTTGCTAACCATTGGCAAGCATTAGCTCGCGCTTCATTTAGAGAAGAGCTTGATTGGCAACAACGTTCATTAACGGCAGTTGTTTTACGTTGTCAATGTGATGCACAGTTTGCTGACTTAGAGCAACTACTTACGCAGTGGATTGAAACAAATGAACAACCACTTGAGCGTTGGAAGCATATTTTAGCTGACTTTAAAGTTGGGCAATCTCATGACTTTGCAAAATTCTCAGTGGCATTGCGTGAATTGATGTTACTCAGCTTAAATTGTCAACCAGTTTCACCGATTGAAAGCTAAGCTAGAGCAATAATTAGCAATAATTAAAACCAGTTACCGTAAGGTTATTGTAAAACTGGTTTTAACTGATAGAATCCTCGCCCAGCGGGGATTTTTTTTACCATTTTATAACTAAGTCGAGGCAATATGTTCTATCCAGCCATTCGTAAAGTACTTTTTCAGTTTGACGCTGAATCCATTCATGACATAACCATCAAAGGTTTAAAAACCACAGGTAAATCACCTTTTAATGCCTTATATAAGCAAAAGGTTCAGGATAAGCCTGTTAAAGTTATGGGTATTAACTTTCCAAATCCTGTTGGTTTGGCTGCAGGTTTAGATAAAAATGGTGAATGTATTAATGCGTTTGCTGCAATGGGCTTTGGTTTTGTTGAAGTAGGTACTGTAACGCCAAGACCACAGCCAGGTAATGATAAACCACGTATATTTAGATTGCCTGAAGCTAATGCCATTATTAATCGTATGGGCTTCAACAATAAGGGCGTAGATTACTTAGTCTCACAAGTACAAGCAGCAAACTTTAAAGGTGTACTTGGCATTAATATTGGTAAGAACAAAGATACACCAGAAGAAAATGCTAAAGATGATTATTTACACTGTATGCGTAAAGTTTACGATTTAGCGACATACATTACCGTTAATATTTCTTCACCAAATACCCCAGGGTTGCGTTCATTACAATATGGGGAAGCATTAGACGAATTACTTTGTGCATTAAAAGCAGAGCAGACTATCTTAGCTGAAAAATATGGAAAGTATGTACCTATTGCAGTAAAAATTGCGCCAGACTTAAATAAAGAAGAAGTTGAGTCGATTGCCGATTCGTTAATCAAAAATAATATTGATGGTGTTATTGCAACCAATACCACGTTATCACGCGAAGGTGTTGAAGGGCTTGAATTTGGTGCTGAACAAGGTGGCTTAAGTGGGCAACCTGTTAAAGATAAAAGCACAGAAGTGATTAAGCTGCTGAGTCAAGCTCTTGATAACCAATTGCCTATCATAGGTGTGGGTGGTATTGCTTCTTCTGCAGATGCCAATGAAAAATTGAAAGTAGGGGCAAGCTTAGTGCAAGTTTACACTGGTTTTATTTACCAAGGTCCGCCGTTAGTTAAAGAGATTGTTAACGGCTTATAAATTGGTTTTAGTAACGACTTGAACATTTGTTAGTTTCTGTTACAAGTTGTTGCTTGCTGTACCGTTTTATTTCGGTACACTGCCTATCTAGTAAAAAGTATAAACAAAAAAATAAGAGAGAGAAAATAATGAGTGTTATGAAAAAAGGCGTTTTAGCGCTAACAGTAACAGCCAGTCTAATCGTTGCAACGGCAACTGTTGCAAAGCCTGCCAGCTCTGAAAAGCATGCTATTTACGCAACTGAGTTACGTCAGTCAATCTTTAAACTACTTGGTAGTAACATGGGACCATTAGGTGCTATGGCAAAAGGTAAAATTCCACTTGATGCTAAAGTTGTAGAAAAAAATGCCACCCGCATTAATCAATTATCTTTAATGATCACTGATTATTCTCGTACTGATACCTCAAAGTTTAATGTGAAAACTGAAGCGTTAGCGAAAGTATGGCAACAACAAGATCATTACGCTAAAGACGCAGGAAAGTTGACTAAAGCTTCAGCAGCATTAATTGCAGCAGCAAAGACCAATGATGAAGCCGCGATTAAAAAAGCGATTGGCGGTGTTGGAAAAACTTGTGGTGGTTGTCATGATGACTTTAAGAAAGACTAATGATTAACGACATTAGCTAAAGAACGATAAATCAGTTAAAGCCCTTATTTTAAAGTAAGGGCTTTTTTGGTTTTTAAAGGGACAATAAGTCTGCTCACATTTTCATTGACGTTTAGCATTGAGATAAAAATGAGGAGGTTTTCCTTAATTTTGAATTAGATAAGCGCTAGCATGTATGTAAAATATGTATTAGACTAAATTTTGATAATAAGAAGTAAAACTTTTAACTTTAGATAGGGACTTATCATGAAAAAACTTTTAATAGCTTCAACACTTTTAGTTTCAACATCTGCGTTTGCTGATGCTCCTGGTAGTCAAACGTGTGGTTGGGGAAATATGCTTTTCTCTGGTCAAACAGGTACTCCTAGCCATGTATTAGCTGCAACAACAAACACTTCTACAGGTAATAATACCTTTGGCATGACGTTTGGCACTAACGGTTGTTCAACTAAAGGTACGTTAACGTACGGTGGGAAGGAAATGATTGACGTAAGTATGATCATGGATGAGTTCAGTGAAGATGTTGCACGTGGCGATGGCGAAGCATTAACTGCTGTAGCTGTTTCTCTAGGTGTCTCTGAAGCAGATCGTCCTTTATTTAAATCTACTTTACACCAAAACTTTAATACACTATTTCCATCTGAAGAAGCAACAACTGAACATGTAGTTAGCTCTATGTTCACTTTAATGCAAAATGATGACACTTTAGCTAAATATACTGTTTAGTATTCATTGGCTAACTCTATTAAAGGCTGCTTTGAGTAGCCTTTTTTTATTCTGTATATAAAAACATCACGCGCTTCTACGACCATTTATTCGTTCATTTCAAAAAACCTATGACCATCAAAGCTTTAGTTTTATCAATTATATTCGTTGTTCTAACCGGTGTTAACGTACAAGCTAAAGAGGCTAATAGCATTAAACAGCTCGCTTTTTCTGAACGTTGGTTATCGCTTTTGCATATAAATACTCAACAAAAGGCTGGTGAGTTTAAAAGCTATGTCGATGATGATAGTTTTTTCTTTGCCGAAGATGGTAAGGTTAATCCCAAAAGTGAATTGCTTGCTACAGTTTCAGCGTTAAAAGCGGATCGTGACAATCAATGTAAGTTTCCAGCTAGAACGCAATTTTTATTAGAACATATTAAAGGCTTACAAGAGCAAGTAAAACCTACCTATTGTCAAGAATATCTAGACTGGAGAAAAAAACTAAATACCACTAAGGTTGTTCTAGTGTTTGCATCCGCGCAATTGAATAGCCCCTCATCGATGTATGGACATACCTTTTTACGCTTTGACCCTGATAATGTAGAGCAAAACTCAACCTATCTTTCTTACTGTCTCTTATACACATCTGACGCTGCCGACGATCTACTCTGTGTAG